>ERZ824488.2326-NODE-2326-length-17359-cov-38.830039_pt1 | contig 17359 bp, 19 predicted proteins | sample MGYA00519936_ERZ824488 | MGnify/ENA primary metagenome ERZ824488 (study PRJEB31778, sample SAMEA3449153) | human gut metagenome | biome: human gut; feature: human-associated habitat; material: faeces | place: United Kingdom | collected 2010/2012 ... | reverse complement strand
TTATTCTATCAACTTTTGTTTCTAAACATTCACTTAAAAGTTCACATAGTAAATCTGTTTTTTTCTTATCTTCTCCGACGAATATAGCCTTAAACATTTTATCATAATTAAATCCATAAAATGTTTTTTCTTTAACATTGTTTTGTATAAAACTTTCCTCCTTGTATAAGACTCTATTCTAAGTTCACTATACAAAAAAAGTCAAGAAAAATCGGTCAACATGCATCGACAATTATTTTAAAAACACTGGTTTTACCTAGAGTTTATGGGCATCTTTTTCTAACGAATAATTATAAATTTTTTTGAATATTTTGCTTTTTATCTATAATTACTTTCTAAATACACTCAACAAAATCGGAATTGAATTCCAGATTTGAAAAAAATGCCGTTTTTTAAAAATGGTACATTCAAATAGTTAAAGATGGTACATTGATGTTGACTGTTTAGTTTTTTTGATATATAGGAACAAATTAGCATGAACTTAAAACCAGACAATTACAAGCCAAGACTTATCGATAAGAAAATAGACGATTTATTGCAAGTTTGTGGTGCTGTTTCGATTGAGGGACCAAAATGGTGTGGTAAAACATTTACTTCTGTTAATCATGCAGCATCAGCAATAAATATGGATGATGAAGAAACAAGAAGAAGGTTTAAACTAAATTCAGAGTTAGTGTTAAACAAACAAAAACCAGAATTAATTGACGAATGGTCAAGAGAACCAACAATTTGGGATAAAATAAGAAGAAAATGTGATTTATTAGAAACAAAAGGTAATTATATTCTGTCTTGTTCAACATCATTAAAAGATAGAAAAGAAATATTTCATTAAGGTGCAGGAAGAATAGCAAGACTAAAAATGAATACTATGAGTTTATTTGAGTCAGGTGACTCCAGTGGTGATATTTCCATAATGGATATGTTTAATGGAAAGAACATCGTAAAAAACGTAAAAAAAACTAGTTTAGAAGAACTAGCTAATTTAATTGTGCGAGGAGGTTGGCCAGCTAACATTAATATAGCTAGTGATAAATCCGTTTTAATGCCAAAATATTATATTAATTCTATCTTAGAAAAAGATATATTTGAAATAAAAAAAATTGATAGTATTAAAATGAATATGTTATTAAAGTCACTAGCCAGAAATGAGTCAACAACTGTAAGTAATAATAAACTTATAAAAGACATAAGTGAAAATGAAGACATGGAAGTTGATAAAAGAACAATAAGTGATTATTTAGATATATTAAATCTATTAAATAATCAACCAGCTTATAGTTTAAATTATAGATCTCCCGATAGAATAGGCAAAAATATTAAAAGACACTTTGTTGATCCTTCTTTAGCAGTAGCACTATTAAATATTAATAAAGATAAATTAATCGGCGATTTAAAAACATTTGGCTTTTTATTCGAAGCTTTAGTGGAAAGAGATTTAAATATATATATGGATTATTTAAATGGAAAAATCTATCACTTTAGAGATAATGTAACAGGTTTAGAAGTAGATACAATTCTTGAATTTGAAAATGGTGAATATGCAGCAGTAGAAATAAAGCTAGGTTTTAACCAGTTTGATGAAGCAAAAGAACATCTTTTAAAATTCCAAAAAAAATGATAAAAAAACCAAAGTTTATGTGTGTTATATGTGGATATAATGATGTTATTGTTAAAGATCCAGAAACTGGAATATATTTACTTCCCATAACAGCATTAAAACCATATTAGAGAAAATGGGCTACCCAGAACTATTTCTGAGTAGCTCATTTGATATAATAAAATTGATTTACCACATCTTCTAATTCTCTTAATAAAAAAGTCAGTATGTTTTTCCAAAGAAAAATATATTCTTTTTTGTTTGAGATATTTTTCTTTGGAAAAACATAACTTTTTTTTAAAATCTATCCTTGCTTCGACAAATATTTCACAAACAATATGTTATCATGTAAATATAGAATTACTTTCTAAAGAATAATTCTATATTTACATCTAATGCATCTGCTATTCTTCCAAGAATAGCAATAGTAACATGTTTACATCTGTTAGGATTTTCTATATCTGTTATATACTGACGTGATATACCAGCCATGTCAGCAAGTTCTTGTTGAGTATAGTTTTTTTCTATCCTATATTTTTTAATATTTTCCCTAACTATTTCATAGTAATATTCGTCAGTATGTATATAAAGGGTTCCTATCATTAGGGGATCACCAGCCTATATAATTATTTTCTTTAAAAAAATAATAATTTTATATAGCCTAGCAGTGGCATTCGTGTTATAATGTTAACATAGGAAAGGAGTAAAAACAACTATGAATAAGAAAAAAGTAATTGTTTTAAGCTTATTTTCGCTAATTTTTCTTTTATTTGTTATTATTTTATATAGTAATAAATATAAAAAACAAGTTTATACAGAAGAGGGAAATAACCAAATAAGAACAGGTACAAATATTAGTATGATGCTTGAAACAAAAGCTGGTTCTGGTGATTATGAACCATCAACAAGCTCAGAATGGCCAACAGAAGGTTATACATTTAATGCTGAACGTTCAATGTGTGAAAATGGTGGAACACTTTCATGGAACAATGAAACAAAGTCAGTAGTACTCACAACTAAAGTAAGCAATAAATGTTACGTATATTTTGACATTGTGCCACCGGATGTATCAATCACCGCAACTAATTTACCAAAGACTTATGGTAAACTTGGTTCATTAAATTGCTCTAATAGTACAGCAACATATAATCAACAATATAATAGAGTAGAAATATCACAAATAAATGGAGGTTATACATCGTGTACATTAAACTATACTGACAGTTCTTCAAAAGTAAATTTAGCTACATATATTACAAGCCTCTCAGGAACAACACAAGGAACGGGACAAGTAGTAAATGAAAAAGGCTATCGATATGAAGGAAAAAATCCAAATAACTACGTATGGTTCAATAATGAATACTGGAGAATCATCGGAGTGTTTGATAGTGCATCACATGGTCAAAGTGGAAAAAACTTGGTTAAAATAATAAGAGCAGATGTGTTAGATGGACTTGCGTGGCATAAGTCAAATACAAACGATTGGACAGCGGCTAGTTTGAATTCACTACTTAATGGTGCATACTATAATGCTCAAGATGGAACAAGTTCTGGATATTGCTATGGATATAGTACAACAGCAACAGCAAATTGTGATTATACTAAAAAAGGAATACAGTCTGGATATAGAAGTATGATAGCAGAAGTAACATGGTATCTAGGAGGATATTCAAGTGCTAGTGCAACAACCGAAAGTTTTTATGGATATGAAAGAGGAACAACGGTATATAGTGGAAGACCAACAACAACTACAGGATATATAGGACTAATGTATCCAAGTGATTATGGATATAGTGTGTTATCAAGTAGTTGTGCAAGAACAACAAATTTAGGTTCTTATAATACAGCAACATGTGCAGGACAAAGTTGGTTATATGGAAAAGGATACGAATGGACAATTACGCCTTTTTCTTCGAGCAGCAACTATGTGTTCTTTCTTAACTTCGGCGGCGACTTGAGCTACATCAGCAACGCGAACCGTGGGTATGGCGGCCGTCCGGTCTTGTATCTAGACGCTTCTGTGTATAAAATAGATGGAGAAGGAACTTTAGATAAGCCATATATTATAGGTATGTGAGAACCTTTGGTTTAGCGTGGCTGGCGGGAGTTTCCGCCCCACGCCGCAAAAATTATAAGCAATAAGAAAGGAATGTGAAAATATATGTTTAGACAAATGTTTGTATCGGGGGGGGGTACCGGAAGAACCCCAAAAATATGTAATCATTAATCAGTCAAGTGGTAAGTTTTTTGAAGTTTATGGCTATGATGCTTTTATATTTAATTATCTTTTTGATTATAAAATAATACAAGCAGGAAAAACATACAAATGTGGTTTTCCAGATAGTTCATTAGTAAAAGTAACTGATAAACTAAATGATTTAAAAATATCATATCAAGTTATATATCGAGGAAAAAATCCACATGTAAAAGACTATAGTAAAATAAATCAATATTCTAAATATAAATTGATAGCTTTGCAAAAAATTGATATAAAAGAGAGAATTGATACTTTAATAGAAAAAATTAAATTATTAGATAATGAAAAAGCTAAAGAAATCATGGAGAAAATTGAGCAATGTTTAGAATAAATAATAATGATTTTAAAATACTTCAAAAATATAAAATATTTCTAATGAATTTAGATAATTCATTAGAAAATATACCAAGAAAAGATATATATTTTAAAGATAGGATTAAAAATGTATCGCTTGATGTGCTAAAAGATATTCTGTTATGTTCTTATGATACTAGTTCTGTAAGTTTGTACAGAACTAGTATCAAAGCTAATATTGCTTTACTTGATTTTATGTTAGAAAGATTATTACTGAAAAAATATATAAGTGAGAAAAACTTATATAAACTTGCAACCGATTTAGTAGAAATCAATAAAATGGTAACTGGATGGCTTAATAATCATGAAAGTAAATTTATTTGATTTATTAGATATATATGAAAGTGAAGTAAAGAAAAATGTTAGAAATAAAAAGAAAATATTAGATTTTGAAAAACATAAAATGGAATATCTCGTTGATATAAAAAGAGTGTTAGAAAATAATTTGTATGATGGTGGAAAATATAATATATTTTTAGTATTTGAACCTAAGATAAGAGTTATAATGGCCCAAGGGATTTATGATAAAATAATAAATCATTATATTACTAGATATATATTAATGCCAAAGTTGGAAAAATATCTAGGAAATAGGAATTGTGCTACTAGAAAAGGAATGGGAACAAGTTATGCAATAAAATTATTGAAAAAAGATATTGAAAGTTTCAAAAAATATAATAAATTCTATTTTTTGAAACTAGATATAAGTAAATATTTTTATAGTTTAGACCATGAAGTAATTATTTCAATTGTTAAACAAGACTTAAATCCTGAAGAATTAAACCTTGTTAAAATAATACTTGAAAGCTCTAATAAAGAGTATATTAATAAAAAGATAAAATACTTAGAAAAGAAATATAATGTTGAGTTACCCAAATATGAATATGACAAAGGATTAGCCATAGGTAATTTATCTAGTCAATTCTTAGCTATATTATATCTAAGTAAATTGCAACATTATATAACTAATAATCTACATATTAAATTTATTAATTACATGGATGATTACATTTTAATTCATAATTCTAAAGAATATCTTAAATATTCTTTAGAATTGATAGAAAATAAAATTAATAATGAATACAAACTAAAATTAAATAGTAAGAAAACGATTATTAGTAATTCTAATCAAGGAATATCATTCCTAGGTTATACATTTAGGGTTAAAAATAATAAAACGATTGTAAAACTAAATACTAACACTAAAAAGAATATCAGAAAAGGTATAAAAAGAGCAAATTATTTATATAAAAATAATTTGATAAAGTTTAATCAATACTTTTCAAGTATTGAATGCTTTAAAAATAATTATATATTTGTTAATAAAGATAAAGTAAAACACTTTATTGATAGATACAATGGGTAATTCTTAAGTAAAAAAGACGCCTAATTCTTCGAACAGCAACAATGTGTTCAATCTTAACAACAACGGCAACTTGAACAACAACAACAACGCGAACAATGGGAATGGCGGCTTCTGAGCTCATTATGTTAAATGTTTATTATTCTAAGGAATGTAAAAGGGCATAAAGAACATGAATTATCCAAAGGATAAAATCCTTAAATAGAAAATAGATACGGAAAAGTCTAAGGACTTTTCCTATGGGTCTATTATATTAATTTGATTTATGAAAGAAAGATATTTAATAATAAAAATGCTATATAAGGATTATGTAGTATTAATAAAAAATAAAAATAACAATTATATTTCTTTTGAAGAAGATGCTAAAATAGTAAATTATTTTGGTATTAAAGAAGTAAATACAATTTATCTAAATAATTTAGAAATAGAAGAAATAAATTGTTATAAAAATAATAAATATAATGAATTATATTTAAAAGTAAAATTAATAGAATTGTTGGAGGTCTTATGCAAAAGAGAATTAGAATAGTAAGTATAGGAATTATATTGATAGTATTATTTATTAGTGTAATTATTTTAAACAATAACACTAATAATAAACATACATTTAAAAAAGATGGAATATTATATGCTTTATCTTTAGATGGAAAAAGTATAACATCTTTTCCATCTAAAGGATTATATAAAGCAAATGTAACATGTGAAGGTGCAGATGGAAAATGGTTATATGACGATTGGAAATTAGCAATAGAAAATATAACTGGAGATGTATCATGTGATATTAAGTTTGAAACAATTACAAAAACATATTTAAATAATTATATCATAGGGCTTACTGGAACAGCACAAGGAACAGGACAAGTAGTAAATGAAAAAGGCTATCGATATGAAGGAAAAAATCCAAATAACTACGTATGGTTCAATAATGAATACTGGAGAATCATCGGAGTGTTTGATAGTGCATCACATGGTCAAAGTGGAAAAAACTTGGTTAAAATAATAAGAGCAGATGTGTTAGATGGACTTGCGTGGCATAAGTCAAATACAAACGATTGGACAGCGGCTAGTTTGAATTCACTACTTAATGGTGCATACTATAATGCTCAAGATGGAACAAGTTCTGGATATTGCTATGGATATAGTACAACAGCAACAGCAAATTGTGATTATACTAAAAAAGGAATACAGTCTGGATATAGAAGTATGATAGCAGAAGTAACATGGTATCTAGGAGGATATTCAAGTGCTAGTGCAACAACCGAAAGTTTTTATGGATATGAAAGAGGAACAACGGTATATAGTGGAAGACCAACAACAACTACAGGATATATAGGACTAATGTATCCAAGTGATTATGGATATAGTGTGTTATCAAGTAGTTGTGCAAGAACAACAAATTTAGGTTCTTATAATACAGCAACATGTGCAGGACAAAGTTGGTTATATGGAAAAGGATACGAATGGACAATTACGCCTTTTTCTTCGAGCAGCAACTATGTGTTCTTTCTTAACTTCGGCGGCGACTTGAGCTACATCAGCAACGCGAACCGTGGGTATGGCGGCCGTCCGGTCTTGTATCTAGACGCTTCTGTGTATAAAATAGATGGAGAAGGAACTTTAGATAAGCCATATATTATAGGTATGTGAGAACCTTTAGTTTAGCATGGCTGGCGGGAGCTTCCGCCCCACGCGGGGTGCAACAAGAAAGTGTAGTTGTTATACTTTCTTTTTGTAATTTTGTTCTAAAATCATAGACAAGTAATTAATAATTTGATAAAATAAAGTAGTACGTAAGTTGTATAGAATGGAAGTGCTTGTTATGGCTAAAATTATATCACTTGTTAATCAAAAAGGTGGAGTTGGAAAAACTACCACTAGTATAAATTTATCTGCTGCTTTAGGAAAAATGGGTAAAAGAACCCTTCTTATTGACATGGACCCTCAAAGCAATGCTACAACTGGATTAGGACTCACATCTAATGATTTTAAAAATGATATATATGAACTAATAACTGGTAAATGTGAAGTTAAAAAAGCAATTAAAAAAACTAAATTTCATAATTTAAGTATAATACCATCAACTATTAACCTAGCTGGTGTAGATGTAGAATTTGTTAAAAAAATGCTTGAAGATAAAGAATTTAGTCAAAATATGCAATTAAAATTAAAACTAGATGAAATAAAAGATAATTATGATTATATAATAATAGATTGTCAACCATCATTAGGACTAGGTACTATGAATGCCTTAGTAGCATCTGACAGTGTCATAATACCTGTACAATGTGAATTTTTTGCCCTTGAAGGTATAACACAACTACTTAATAGTATTATCATGGTCCAAGGAAGTATGAACCCTAATCTTAGAATTGAAGGAGTACTTTTAACTATGCTTGATGGAAGAACAAATATTGGTCTTGAAGTAATTGAAGAAATAAGAAAATACTTTAAAGATAAAGTATTTAATACAATAATACCTAGATTAGTAAGATTAGTAGAAGCGCCTAGCCATGGTAAGCCAATTAATGAATATGACCCTTTAAGTAGAGCTACGGAAGCTTATGCTAATTTAGCAAAGGAAGTGGTTAGTAGAGATGGAAACTAAGAAAAAGGCATTAGGTAAAGGATTAGAACAATTATTTTCTAATAATGTTATTGATTTTGATAACTTTGAAGATACTGTTGTAGAAGAAAACAAAAAAGATGTAACAGAAATAGATATTGATGAAATAAGAAGTAATCCTTATCAACCTAGAAAAACATTTGATAGTGAAACTTTAAATGAACTTGCTAAATCTATTGAGCAGTATGGTGTAGTTCAACCAATAATAGTTAAGAAAAGCATTAAAGGCTATGAACTAGTAGCGGGTGAAAGAAGAACTAAAGCTGCTAAAATTGCAGGTCTTAAAAAAATACCTGCTATAATCAAAGATTTTGATGATCAAGAAATGATGGAAATAGCTTTAATTGAAAATATTCAAAGAGAAGATTTAAATCCTATAGATGAAGCAAGTAGTATAAGTAATATTATTAAATTAAAAGGATATACTCAAGAAGAATTTGCAAGTAAATTTGGTAAAAGTAGAACTTATGTAACTAATTTACTTGGCTTGCTTAAATTACCCGATGATGTAAAAAGATTAGTTGAAAAGAAAACTATAAGTATGTCACATGCTAGAGTATTATCTAAAATGGATGATGAAGATAAAGTAAATGAGTTAGCTAAAAAAATAGTAACTGAAGATATGTCTGTAAGAGACTTAGAAAGACTAAGTCAGGATGTAAAAAGTGATGTAATAGTAAAAGGGACCAGTTCAAGTAAAAAAGGATTTGACCATAAATATAGAATGTATGAAAATATAATTATGGATAGTTTAGATACTAAAGTAAGAGTAAGTAAAAAGAAAATAGAAATATATTTTGATGGGGTTGAAGAATTAGAAGAGATACTATCTAAAATGAATGTTAAAGTTGAGGAAGAATAGATGGATAAAGATTTTAATTTAAATGATGATGTTATCATGAAAAAAGAACATGCTTGCAAGACAAATTTATGGACAATAACTAGAAATGGTGCGGATATCAAAATAAAATGTAAAAATTGTGGTAGAGAAATCATGATGGATAGATTAGAATTTATTAAAAAATTAAAAAAGGTGATAGTAAATGAAAAAACTTCGAACTAAAGAAAAACTAGGATTACATCCAGTCATGATGCTTCTCGTTTTAAGTTTTATAACCATTATAGCTAGTGGTATACTTAGATTATTTAATGTTCAAGCAACATTTAATAAAATATCAAGCGTTACTGGTGATTTTCAAGTTACAACAGAAGCAATTAATTCTCTATTTAGTCTAAGAGGACTTAAATATATATTTACAAGTACAGTTAGCAATTTTGCTAATTTTGCAGTACTTACTCATTTAATTATTATATTACTAGGTATAGGTATAATGGTTAAAAGTGGATTCTTAAAAACAATTATTACATTAATGACTAAAAAAGCAAAGAAAACAACTGTTACCTTTGTATTAGTACTTGTATCAATACTAGCAAGCTTAGTAGGTGATTTATCTTATATTATTCTAGTACCACTTGGAGCATTATTATTTCTATACGGTAAAAGAAATCCAATGATTGGAATAATAACAACATTTGCAGCCCTTACATGCGGAAGTAGCCTAAGTTTATTCATAACAAGCTATGACTCTAGTTTAATAAGTATGACACTTGATAATGTACATATTATAAATGCAAACTATACTATATCTAGCTGGGGATTTATATTTGCTATGATAATGTTAATAATAATACTTGCATTTGTAATAACAAATATAACTGAAAATTATATAGCAAAGAAAATGCCAAAATATGAATTTTTAGAAGAAGATATTGAAGAAGAATTAGTGCTTACTAGAAAAAAAATGAGAGGTTTATTATTCTCTTTAGGCGCAGGCTTTATATATTTACTAATTTTTATATATAATATAATACCAGGTTTACCATTCTCAGGCAACTTACTTGATTATAGTCAAAGTTTGTATATTGATAAATTATTTAGTTATAATTCATTCTTTAGTAATGGCTTTGTCTTTGTAGTAGCAGTATTCTTTGTAATACTTGGTTTATTTTATGGAATTGGAGCTAGAACAATAAATAATAATAAAGAATTTATTGATGGGCTAGGCCATTCACTTAATGGCGTTGGTAAAGTATTAGTTATGATATTTGCAGCATCAACATTTATAAACATATTTAAACAATCAAATATAGGTAATGTTGTAGCTGGAGCTTTAACCAATGTAATGCAAAATAGTGATTTTGCGGGTTTACCACTGCTACTTATGTTATTTATATTTTCATGTATAATAACACTTGTACAACCAACAGTATTATTTAGTTATGATATAGTATCTGGGGTAATTATAAAACTTATGAATGCTGGTATATCACCAGAATTTACTGAGCTTGTCTTTAGGCTTGGAAGTAGTGTAGCACTTGGACTTACACCAGTATTTGCTTATTTTGTAGTATATTTAGCATATTTAGAAAATTATAATCAAAGTAATAAACCTATTACTTTAAAAGAAGCTATTAAGTATCAACTTCCATATGCTGGAGTAACATTTGCTTTATACCTTATATTTATTATAGTTTGGTATATAGTTAAATTTCCAATAGGAATTGGTACATACGTAGGATTGGGGGCATAAATTATGGCACTTAAAGCTGGAATAGTGGGATTACCTAACGTAGGAAAATCAACACTCTTTAATGCAATAACAAAGCAAAACATATTAGCAGCAAATTATCCATTTGCAACAATTGAACCTAATGTAGGAATAGTATTTGTACCAGATAAAAGAGTAGATTATTTAGCTGATTTATACAAACCCAAAAGTATCGTACCAACTACATTTGAGTTTACTGATATAGCTGGTTTAGTTGCTGGAGCATCAAAAGGTGAAGGTCTTGGTAATAAATTTTTATCACACATCAGAGAATGTGATGCCATAGTGGAAGTTGTAAGATGCTTTAGTGACCCGAATGTAACACATGTAACTGGTAAAGTTGACCCTATCGGGGATATCGAAGTAATAAATATAGAGTTAGTACTTGCTGACTTAGAAGTAATAAATAATAGAATAGAAAAAATAGAAAAGAAAGCTGTTACAACTAAAGACAAAGAAGCTTTAGCAGAAGTAAATGTTTTAAAAAAATGTAAAACCGCTTTAGAAGCAAATACACCACTTAGAAGAATATCATTTGATAAAGATGAAAGAAAAATACTTAAAAACTTTAGTTTCTTAACAATTAAACCAATTATTTACGTTGCTAATGTTAATGAAGATGATGTAGCAGTTGGTGATAATGAATATTCAAAAATGGTTAAAAACTATGCTGAAAGTGAAGGATCTGGAGTTATAGTTATGTGTTCTAAATTAGAAGCAGACTTAGCTGGACTTGAAGATGAAGAAAAAAATTTATTTTTACAAGAAGTGGGTATAAAAAATAGTGGTCTTGATAAACTAATTTTTGCAACATATAATTTACTAGGACTAGCAACATTCTTTACTGCGGGTTCTGATGAAGTAAGAGCATGGACCTTCAAAGTAGGCATGAAAGCACCAGAATGTGCTGGAATTATCCACAGCGACTTTGAACGTGGATTTATAAGAGCAGAAGTAATGAGTTTTACAGACTTAGAAGCTTGTGGTGATGAAAAGCTTGTTAAAGAAGCTGGAAAACTTAGAGTTGAAGGTAAAGAATATGAAATGCAAGATGGAGATATTTGTTATTTTCGATTTAATGTTTAGAAAAGGAGGAATGGAAAATGGAAGATAATAAGTTAATAAGTAAATCATTCTTATGGATGTGTATTGGTCTATTAGTAACATTTGTTACAGGATTTGGTGTAGCTAGTAATGAAAGAATGTTAGAAAACATATTTAATGGAAGTTCATTTTGGCTATTTGTAGTTCTAGAATTTGTTTTAGTAATAGTACTTTCATGGAGATGTATGAAGATGAGCCCAGTAGCAGCCAAGATATGTTTTATACTATATGCTTTTGTAAGTGGTCTAACATTTTCAAGTATCTTTGTAGTATATGACATAGCAAGTATAATGATGGTATTCTTAGTAAGTAGTGTTATATTTGGTGTTATGGCTTTCATTGGCTATAAAACAAATGTAGACTTAACAAAGCTAGGATTTTACTTAATGATGGGCTTAATAGCAGTTATCATTGTATCAGTTATCAACATTTTTATTGGTAGCAATGGTCTTGAAATTGCCCTAAGTATTATCTGTGTACTTTTATTTATAGGTATTACAGCATTTGATGTTCAAAAGATTAAATCCCTTGAAGGAAGTGGACTTCCAGAAGACAACCTAGCTATTTATGGTGCCTTAGAATTATACTTAGATTTCATTAATATTTTTATTGACTTAATAAGAATTATTGGTGAAAACAAAGATTAGGTTGGTAATATGGATACAAGTTTAAAAAGAATTATAGCTTTTGTAATAGATATAGTTATTATTTCATTAATATTTAAAGCAGTTAGTATCATGCCAATTGACCCATATAAAGAAAAATACAATGAAACATACAAAAAATATACTGAAGTAATCGGTGATAACAAAGAAGTTAGTGATGAAAATAAAGATGAAATAATAGAGCTTAATTATGAAGTATATAAATATAGAACATATAGCACTGTTATTTCAGCATCAATATTTGTTCTTTACTTCGGGGTATTACAATATGCTTTAAAAGGTCAAACTATTGGTAAGAAGGTAATGAAGTTAAAAGTAGTAAGCAATAGTGACAAAGATGTAAACATTTGGAAATATATTCTTAGAATAATAGTTTTAAATAACATTTGGTTATCTTTACTTAATACTGGAGCTGTTTACATCTTTAAAGGGGTTAACTTCTATTATGTAACATATGTAATAAGTATGTTAAGTTCTTTAATATATATGATGAACTTAATAATGATTATGTTTAGAAAAGATAATCGCGGACTTCATGACTTTGTAGCAGGTACTAAAGTGGTGGAAACAAATGTAACCAACGTAGAAATAGAACCGGTAGAAAAAGTTAAGAAAGAAACAATTAAAGAAAAAGCTGAAAAGAAAGCAAAGAAAAGTAAAAAATAAACTTATGGTCAAAAACTGTAAGTTTTTTTCTTGACTTATAAACTAAAATTTAGTATGATGTTTACATGTAATTTTGGTATATATATTATATAGACTATCTATTTTCTAACAGGTACAGAGAAGGGAGGCTTACAAGTGAATTATAGTAAGTTAAAGAATTTATCATTTAATGAAATAGATAGTTTACTAGATTACATTACAAATGGTGAAGAAGAATTAGTTGAAGTTATCTTCAAGAAAAAAAGTATTCTAATTAAAACAAACCATAACATGTATTATTGTGAAGAACTAGAAAATGATAGTAATGGTCGTTATGGCTATGGTGAAATTTGGAATATTTAAAGGAGGATAATTTTTGAATGCAATTAAAGATAAAGCTTTTAAGCATTTATTCACACATGTAGAAATAACAACAGAGATTTATATAATCTCTGCTAAATTTAAATATTTTTTCAAAAGTTTTAATACAAAAAGCTAGTATTTTAAAAATTAGTATGATATAATCTAATTGTTCCCAAAAGAAATAGGGGCATGGTATAATGGTAGCATAGGAGTCTCCAAAACTTTTGATGGGAGTTCGATTCTCTCTGCCCCTGCCAAGAAAATACCGATTTTTCCTTATAAAATAAAGGAAAAATCGTTTTTTTATGTAAAAATTGTTATTGTCTTTTTAAATCTGACTTGCAATAATTTTTGTTAAGAGTTGACATCACACTAGAGGTGATAAAATTGATAATTCATAAAAAATACGATGTAGATTGTTTAGTATTACTTAATATTTTGAAAAATATGTTTGTTAGGTGAATGCGTTTTTGTTCCAATGAATATATATAAAGAAATTGAAAAATTATACAATATGTTAGTTGAGTATTTAGATGTAAAATATTTGGATGCGAAAATGATAGATACTAAATTAGTTCGAGAGGTAACGTTTAAAGTTTCTACAAATAAAAAAATATCAAATAATTATAAAAAGACTTATCAAAAAAGCAAATCATAAATAATTGTTTTTTATTTTAATTATTTACCGATTTCGGCAAAAAAATTGCTGGATTAATTGACAAAAGCCCCAAAAAATAATATAATTACTTAGGATGTTTACATTGTTAATCAAAAAATAAAAGATATGGCTGATATTATAAATAAGCTTTGTCATATCTTTTTTTAAGCAAAAAATCTGAAGATAGGAGGGTGATAAAATGCTAAAAAATGCTATAGCATATATTTTAAGAAAAAGAAATAGAACAATTATAGTATTTATTATTTTAACAGTAGTTCTCTCTTGTTTGTATTCATGTTTGAATATAACAAAATCAACAAATAATTTAGAAAAAAACTTATACAAGATTTCAAATACATCATTATCAATAACTACAAATAATGGTGATACTTTTGAAACTAATCAGTTTAAAGAATTAGATAATATAAAGGAAATAAAAGAAATTATCACTACGTATGATGGACTTGCTAGAACTACAAACATCAAAGTTGTAGATGGAACACAATTAGTAGAACGAGATGATTTATCAGATGAGTTCAAAAATATACTTTCAGTAGAAGCTACTAATAATAGTGAAAAGGATAATTTATTTAATAGTGGTATTTTCACTATTATAAAAGGCAGACATATTAATAATAATGATAGAGAAAAAATTCTTATTCATAAGGAACTTGCTGAAAAAAATAACCTAAAATTTAACGATAAAATCAAACTTAAATTAATTGATTTTAATAATAGTGAAAAGAAATTAGAATATGAGTTTGAGATAATTGGAATCTTTTCAGGTAAAAAACAAGAAAAATATACTGGCTTATCATCAGACTTTAGTGAAAATATGGTATTTATTGATTATGAATCAAGTCAAAAAGCATTAAATAAACCTGAAAATAACAAAATTGTTAATAAACTTGCAATATTTTCAGACAGTTCAGAAAATACAAAGGTAGCATTAAATAAAATTAAAAAAATTAAAATTGATTGGTCACAATTCAGTGTTTCAAGTGATAACCATGTATTCGAAGAAACACTAGAGTCTATAGATGGAATAAAACATATTATTAAGATCATGACATATTCAACTATGATAGGTGGAATAACAGTATTGTCATTAATATTAATATTATGGTTAAGAGAAAGAATACATGAAATAGGAATATTATTATCAATTGGTATAAGTAAAATAAAAATTGTAACTCAATTTATACTTGAATTATTATTTATATCACTACCATCTTTTGTATTATCATTGTTTATAGGAAACGTAATATTAAACATTATAGTCGGTGGATTTATGAATTCTGATGATTCAACAATAATGGTTGATAGCTTACTTAAAAACAATAATTTAATTTCAAATCTTATAACATTCATGCAAAGTTACGGAATATTAATTGGAATTATTGTTCTATCAGTTATTATTGCAAGTTTAATGATATTAATTAAAAAACCAAAAGAAATATTGTCAAAAATAAGTTAGGAGATTAAAAATGGATATATTAGAAATAAAAAATGTAACATATAATTATTCAAATTCAAGTGAAAAGGTATTATCTTCAGTAAATCAAAAATTTGAAATTGGAAAATTTTATGCAATAATAGGAAAATCAGGGGCAGGAAAGTCAACATTACTTTCGCTATTAGCGGGTTTAGATAAACCACAAAAAGGTCAAATCTTATTTAAAGGAAATGATATAGAGAAAGATGGCTATAGTAATCATAGAAAAAATAACATATCGTTAGTTTTTCAAAACTATAATTTAATTGATTATTTAACGCCTTTAGAAAATGTTAGATTAGTAAATAAAAATGCATCTGAAACAATCTTATTTGAATTAGGGCTTGATAAAAGTCAAATAAAAAGAAATGTAATGAAGTTATCAGGAGGACAACAACAAAGAGTGGCGATTGCAAGAGCATTAGTTTCAGAAGCCCCTATAATTTTAGCAGATGAACCTACTGGAAACTTAGATGCTGATACTGCTGGTGAAATAATTGAAATACTTAAAAAGTTAGCAAAAGAAAGAAATAAGTGTGTAATCGTGGTAACACATAGCAAAGAAGTTGCAAATTCTGCTGACATTATTTTAGAATTAAGAGATAGAAAACTTAAGAAAATAAATAAAATTAATTAGGAGGTACAATAATGATTAAAAATGCATTTGCATATGTAACTAGAAAAAGTCTAAAATCAATAATTATATTGTTAGTTATAACAGCTATGTCAACACTTTGTCTTATTAGTTTATCAATCAAAGATGCTACAAACAGAGCTTCAAAAGAAACTTTCGGAAATATAACAAATAGTTTTTCTATGGAAATAAACCGAAGAGTTAATTTTGGAACACCAAGAGGTGGTGGCAATATAAAAGGACAAGATATTAAAAAAATTGCTGAATCCAAAGATATTGATTCATATGTAAAAAGAATTAATAGTGTTGCTGATTTAGTAGGTAATGATATAATAGAAACACAAAAAACACTTTCAGGTCAATCACCAGAAAGAGCAAAAAACTTTAAAAGAGCTGTTATGTTAACAGGAGTTAATGATTCATCAAAAGAAAATAAGTTTATCTCAGGTGCTTACAAATTATCTAGTGGGGAACACTTAAATGAAAATGATAAAAACAAGATTTTAATGCATAAAGACTTAGCAGAAAAAAATAATTTAAAAATTGGAGATAAAATAAAAATAAAATCTAATTTATTTGATGCTGATAATGAAAAAAGAGCAAATGAAAAAGTAGAAGTTGAGATAAAAGGCCTTTTTGATGGTCATAATGAGGGTGGCGTTACTGTAGCCCAAGAACTTTACGAAAATACTTTGATAACTGATTTAGATACGGCTGCAAAAGTATATGGAAATACAGAGGATACTGCAGTATATCAAGATGCAACATTTTTTGTAAAAGGTGATAAAAATTTAGATAAAGTTATTAAAAAAATTGAAAAACTCGATATAGATTGGCAACAATATAATTTGATTAAAAGTTCAAATAATTACCCAGCATTACAACAATCAATATCAGGTATATATAAAATAGCTAATAAATTATTTGCAGGATCATTATTATTTGCAGGTGTTACAGTTTCATTACTATTGTTTTTATGGATGAATGCTAGA
>ERZ824488.2325-NODE-2325-length-17367-cov-22.104783_pt1 | contig 17367 bp, 16 predicted proteins | sample MGYA00519936_ERZ824488 | MGnify/ENA primary metagenome ERZ824488 (study PRJEB31778, sample SAMEA3449153) | human gut metagenome | biome: human gut; feature: human-associated habitat; material: faeces | place: United Kingdom | collected 2010/2012 ... | reverse complement strand
CATGCCGCAGATGGCGGAAAAGACTTCGCCCGACGCGCCGCCGAATTGTGCGGTGGTGCCTTAAATGTCAGAAGGAGGAAATTCGGATGATCAACAAGCAAATGTCCATCGGTGAGGTTCTGCGCATCGACCGCAACGTCGCGCCCATCTTCATGGAGTTCGGCATGCATTGCCTGGGCTGCCCCCACGCCACTGCGGAGAGCATTGAGCTGGCCTGCGCCGCGCACGGCACCGACGCGGACGCGCTGGTCGCGAAGCTGAACGAATACTTCGAGGCGAAGAAATAATTTCCCGCGCACCGTTCGAGAGGGCTTCGGCCCTCTCTTTCATTTTCCCGTAAGGAGAACTTTCATGGATAAAACGTTTCAGAAATTCCCGCCAGCGCGGCGCGAGGCCTTCGACTGTGACCTTCTTCTTTCTTCCCGCTCGCGCGGGCGCTTCCACACGGAACTCGCGCTTGAAAAATCCTTCGACTGGGTCGGCCGTCACTGGCTCGTGCCCGCGGCCTACGTGTGCGGGAAGGGGCTCGCGATCGATTTCTGCATGCGCGCAAGCGCGGACGAGCTGCGCGCGTTCATGCAAAAATGGAAGCTGTCGCCCGAAAACGACGACTGCGCGGCGTTCTCGCAGGAAGATCAGCTTCTTCTGGACGCGGAAAACCCGCTCGCGCTGTCGTTCACGCCCACGCTTACCGTGAACGGGAAAACGCTGCACGTTTCGGAAAGCGCCTCCGCGAGCTTTCATCCCTGCTTTCCCGACCGCGAAACGCCGCTCGCGCCCCTCATGCGGCGCTATCATCTAAGCGACGCGTTCGGCTGGGTCGTCACGTGCGCGTGGTTCCCATGGAACGGCCGCAGACCCGCCGCCATCCGTTCGATCGAGCTTTCCCTGCGCCGAACGCCTGCGACGCTGCCCGGGCCGCGCTTCACGGTGCGCGCGCCCGGCGACGCGTTCCGTTTCACGCATCCGTACACGGGCACGGAGCATACGCTCACCGCGCTGTCGCTGGAAGCGCAGACGCTGCCGGAAACCGCGTTCGGCCGCGGCTTCCCCACGCACTTCACGCTTCTGCGCTTCGCGCTCGACCCGGAGCCCGCCGAGCCGGTTCTGATTTCCGACACGCGCGAGAGCGACCGCCCCGTCAGGCCGGAAACCGTCGAAGGCCCGTCCTCCGCCCGCGCCGTCGGCGTGATCGGCGGCGCGGACGGCCCGACCGCGCTGTTCGTCTCCGGCGGCGCGCACACCGCCTGCTCGGCGCTCCGCTTTTCCCCGGATGCCCGCGACATTGAATGGCGCGCCACCTTCGAAGCGTCGCCCCGCGACGATTTCTCGCTGTCCCTTCTCTAAAAACCAAGGAGCCGACATTCCCGCCGGCTCCTTTTCCTGTTCACTTCTCCAGATAAATCGGGTTCGTCCACGCCCGCCGTCCCTCGGCGTCCTCCACGATGCCGCGGACGTAGGTGGCGCACTCCGGAAGCTTCATCGAGGCCTCGGTGATCAGGCCGTCCTCGTTCTTCAGCATGCGCGTCGGGCGCTTGCCGTTCCGGAACTTGATGTACTTGCAGGGCGAACACTTCAAATGCGCTTCGCCGTCCTCGACGTAGAAATCCAGAATTTCCGGCCCGCAGGAGGAATAGAACGCGCCGCTCTCCAGCGCGCGCAGGATGGACTTCACGTTCTTCTCAGCGTTCACGTTCACCCAGCCCAGACAATGCTGCCACGGCTGATGGCCGTCGTCCGTCGCCACGGCGAAGATGCGCTTGCCGCGCACCAGCAGCTCGTCCCAGATCAGGCCGTTGTCCACGTCCTCGTTGTTCTCCACCACGCAGCCGCTGTTCCAGATTTCCATGGCGAAGCAGCCCTCCAGCTTTTCAAAGCTGCGCGCGGGCGTGCAGCTCCAGTCCGGATGACAGTAAATGACCAGATTGTTCTTCGCGCGCAGCTCGTCCACAACCGGCTGATACTCAAACTGATCCTTCACCACGGCGCTCTGGAAGCGATCGTCCTGCTTGAACCCGTTCGCCTCGCCCTCCGGGCCGATGCACACGGTGTGAAAGCACATGCCCTCGTCGGTGGTGATGTTGCCGTCCATCTCCATGCCGGGCACAATCAGCACGCCGCTCTCCGGCGCGTAGTCGGCAAAATTGTAATAGCGATGGTCGGTCAGCGCCAGAAAATCATAGCCGTGCGACGCGTGCAGGCGAATCGTCTCGCCCGGATCAAGCCGTCCGTCGGAACGGGTCGTGTGACAGTGAAGCCCACCCTTCAAAAAATGCTCCGGCGCGTTCACAAACGCGGCCTGTCGAATCTGCATGGAAAAACCCCCTTCGTATCTTCCTTATGGGATGCGCTCATTATACTACGATTCGCCTGCGAAGGCAACTCGCAGCCCACAGGATTTTAATGTCGAACCGCCGTTTTCAGCGTCCGCGGAATCCATTGGAAAAAAATGGCGCAAAGCGAATGGTATAATCGAATCATACAAAGCGGATTCATTCGCATGAACGGTCTGCGCTTTGTAGCAAAATTCATTCGGAGGTGCACTCATATGAAGGAGCTTTGGCGTTCAACAATCGCGCTCGTTCTCATCCTTGCCGCGCTTTTCATCCCTGTCGCGACGGCAGAGGAAGCCCCAACCGAATACACAAGCGGTGACTACCGCTACACCCTCCAGCCCGACGGAACCGCGGCGATAGTCAAATACACAGGCTCCGCATCAATACTGTCCATTCCGGATGCGCTGGACGGATACGCCGTAACCGCAATCGGCAACGAAGCGTTCCGTCTCCGCCAAACCCTCAGTTCTGTCTCCATTCCGGACGGCGTAACCGCAATCGGTAACGAAGCGTTCCGTTTCTGCCAAAACCTCCTTTCTGTCTCCATTCCGGACGGCGTAACCTCCATCGGCGACCGCGCGTTCTATGGCTGTTGGTTTCTCAGTCATATCACCATTCCAGACAGTGTAACTTCCATCGGTGACGGCGCGTTCGAAGCCTGCGCTTTAACATTGATAGTCTCCCGCGATTCATGGGCAGAGGAATGGTGCAAAGACAATGGCATAGACTATATCTACTCCGACGCACACAACTAACTGAACCAATAGCCCTGGGAAAAACGGTCTGCGCTTCGCAAATCCATCGGAGCGCAGACCATTCTTATAATTATAAAACAGCATTTCAAAGAGAAACCTACCCCATCTTTCAGAACCGCGCGCAGTCCCCCTGTGTCTTCAGCTCCTCGTCCGCCGGAACGCGCATTCCCGCGTACACGTCCACCGCCGTTCCCTCTCCGGCCTCGACGCGCGCGCCGGGAATGGGCGTGTACTCGTTGCCGTCCAGAATCAGCCGCGCGCGCGGATACGTAATACCCTCGTCTCCCACGTGGCGGAACCGAAACACGCTCCCGCCCAGCCGGCAATCCTTCACGCGCACCGTGCCCACCGGCGTTTTCGTGCTCAGAAACACGGGCACGTCGTTTTCCACCCACACGTTTTCAAACGTGATGTTGTCCTGCACCGGCGCTTCCGAGTTCGGATAATAGCTGCGCGACCACACGTCCTTATCAAAGTGCAGCGAAAACGCCACCGGCCGCTTCTTCTGCAGATGAATATCCCGGAACACGATGTTCCGGCAGCCGCAGCTGAGCGTCTCGTCCGCCTGCGCCATGCACCACTGAATGCCGTCGTACGTCGCCAATCCCTCTTCGTGGCAGGGCGGCGTGCGCGAAACGAACGTGCGCCCGTCCGGCGGCGTCACCACGCGGTACACGCGCCCGCTATACACCACGCTGTCCGAGCGCTGCACAACCATGCCCTCCCGCCACGGAAGCCACGACCCCGCCAGCACGCGGCAGAAAAAGCCGGTGGTGTCCTCGTCGTCCAGATCGTAGCAGTCCTCGATCACGCCGTCCTCAATCCAGCCCATCTGCGGGTTGGACGTGGAATAGTCGTGCGCGTTCAGCGCGATGGGATCGTCGAACGTACGGAACACGGCGTGCCGGATCACGAATTTCCTCCCGCGCCCCAGATGCACGCCGTCCTTGCGCCCCTCAATCCACAGATTCTCAAACCGCGCGTTTTCAAACGTGCACACCTGCACGCCGAAGCTCTCCGCGGGCAGATCCTTCACCACGTAGCCCTCCACCACCAGATCGCGGATAAAGCTGAACGCCAGCTGCGCGCTGAGTCCGGTGATCACCTTTTTCTGCCCCTCCCGCGCGGGATCGGAGCACACGCCGCCGGTCTTCAGATGCAGCCCGCGAATTTCAATCTGCTCGTCCCACTCGCGCGTGTACGCGCCGCGGTTGATAAACAGATACGCCGTTTCCCCGTCCGGCGTTTCATGCCTGCGCACCTCGCTGCCCGCGCAGAACACGAGCCGCGTGCCGCTTTTTAAGACAATCGTATCCGACACGTCGTAAACGCCGACCCTGTCTACGTAAATATCACCGCCCATGTCCGCGGCTCTCTGTAAGGCCCGCGCGTTCTCCATGCCGTCCGCGCCCGGCAGAAATCCGTAATCCGACGCGTAGATCATCCTTCGTTCCTCCATTCGCTTCTTCCCCGTGAGTATACCACACCTCCGCCCGCCCCGCAAGCCGCGGGCGACCGAAAAAAAAGCGCCGCGCAGATCCGCATCCATTTCGTCGACGGCGAAATGCGAGTCTCTGCGCAGCGCCTTGAGGGGGTCAGGGGGAGCGACGCTCCCCCGCCTCCCCGGGGCTTCAGCGGAAGCTCACGCTTCCGGTTCCAATCAGCCGGCCGTTCTTCCGGCTGAAGAGCATGACGGCGTTTCCGGAGAAGTCCAGCCGCACCTTCTGGCCGATCTTATACAGCACGCCGCCGAACACCACGCCGGTGAGCAGGAAGTTGCCCACGCGAATCTTCACGGTCGTTTCCATGCCGGTGGGCATGGCGCTGAAGATCTCGCCCTCGATCGCGCCGTCGTCGGACAGGTGAACGAACTCGGGACGCACGCCCAGCACGAAATCGTTCTCCGTCGGCTCGGGGCGCTCCTCAAACGGCGGGTCCTCCACCAGCGCGATATGATAGTTGAACGGGCCGTCCTTGTTGTCCTTGGCCACATAGCCGTGCTTGCGGGCGTTTTCCGCGGCGATACTGGCGTTCTTCGCGTCCTGCGCCACGCTCTCGCGATACCACGCGGCCACGTTGGTTCCGCCGCTCAGCGTCATGCGCGCGGCGAAGCGGTCAAGAAGGCTCAGCTTCAGCTGGCCGTCCGCGCCCTGCTCGCCTCTGGCTTCGATGAAGTTCACGGCGGGATTGCCCACGAAGTCGGCCACGAACAGGTTGTTCGGGCGGTTATACACGGTCAGCGGCTCGTCGTACTGCTGCAGCACGCCGTTGTCGATCAGGCAGATCTTCGTGGCCAGCGTCATGGCCTCCATCTGATCGTGCGTTACATACACAAACGTGGAGCCGGTGGACAGGTGCAGGCGCTGCAGCTCGCTTCGCATTTCAAGGCGCAGCTTCGCATCCAGATTGCTCAGCGGCTCGTCCATGAACAGCACGCGCGGATTGGGCGCGAGCGTGCGGGCGATGGCGACGCGCTGCTGCTGGCCGCCGGACAGCTCCGACGGATACCGATCCATGAACATGCCGATCTTGACGATGCGGGACACGCGGCGCACGATCAGGTCGATTTCCTCCTTCTCGTACTTGCGCACGCGCGTAACGACCTTTCCGTCCTTCACCACGCGGAACTCGCCGTCCAGCTTCTCGCCCACGGCAGCATGCTTCTTCTGAAGCGCATCCAGCTCCGCCGTCAGCTTTTTCCGGCACTCGCCTGCGACGGCAAGGTTCGTGTGCACGCCGAAGCCCAGCAGCTCCTTCGCCGCCTGCATGGAGATTTCATAGCCGTCGATCAGGTGCAGAAGCGCGCGCCCCTCGTCGATCGTGCCCTTCTTGGTCACGCACTCGCCGATGATGCGGGCGACCTCCTCCGGCTTCTCCAGCGCCTTCAGAAGGCTCGTCCTGCGCTTCGCCAGCATGTCGTACACCGGCATTTCCTCGTTCACGTTGGAAAGGCCGAAGGAAATGTTCTGATACACCGTCATGTTCGGCCACAGCGCGTAGTTCTGAAACAGGAAGCCGACGCGGCGCTTGTTGGCGGGCACGTTAATGCCCTGCTCGCTGTCGAACACCGGCACGCCGTCGATGGTAATGCGGCCGCTGGTGGGCGTTTCAAGGCCCGCGATCATGCGCAGGGTCGTGGTTTTTCCGCAGCCGGAGGGGCCCAGCAGCGTCACAAACGCGTTATCCTCAATGACGAGATTCAGGTGATCCACCGCGTAATATCCGCCCCAGCGCTTGGTGACGTTGGTCAGCTCGATTCTTGCCATACTAATCCTCTCTTTCCAATCCGTCCCGGTTTACTTGCCGCCGATGCCGGCATCCAGACTCGCGCCCGTGAGTTTGTTCACCAGCGCGTTAAAGATCAGGATGACCAGAATCAGAAGCAGGTTGATGCCGCTGGAGAAGGCGTACAGGCCCATCTCGTCGAAGTAGTCCAGCATCGTGGTGATGATCTTCGTCTGCGAGCACAGAAGCATGAACAGCGTCAGCTCCCTCAGGCACGTCATGAACGGCAGCAGGTATCCGCTGATGATCGACGTTTTCTGAATGGGAATGATGATGCGCAGCATGCGCTTGTACCACGGAATGTCCTGAATGATGGCGGCCTCCTCGATTTCGCCAGACAGCTGCATCATGGAGTTCAGCGCCGAGCGGCTGGCAAAGGGAATATACTTCACCGTGCCGGCCAGAATCAGCAGAAGGAAGGTATTAAAGATGCCCAGCTGCGAACCGAAGATAAAGAAGGCGACGCCCACGCCCAGCGAGGGCATGAGGTAGGGCAGGAAGGCGATGTTGTTCACATACCCCGCCCACTTGCTTCTGCGGTTCTTGCTCACGCAATAGCCCACCAGCGTGCCGATGGTGCCCGCCGTCAGCGCGCAGCACACGGCGACGATCAGCGTGCCCTTGAACGCGTTCCAGATGGTGGTGTTGAACAGAATGCCCATGTTGCCGTACAGGCCGTTCTCGGTGATGTTCTCGCTCGTGACCCACCACTTGAGCGTGAGGTTATTCTGAATGCCATGGGTGATGAACGAATAGTCGCCGGGGTTCGGAAGCAGCGTCTCAATGGCGAACAGGATGATGGGCAGGATGCCGGTAAACAGCGTCGTGCACACAAACAGCACCGCGAGCACATACTTCATCGCGCCCAGATTCACCACGCTCGCCTGTCCGGACTTGCCGGTAACGGTGGTAAAGCTCTTGCGGCCGGAGGTCGTGCGCTGGTTGATAACCAGAATCAGGAAGCCGAACAGCATCATGATCACCGCCAGGATGCTCGCCTGACCGGCGCGGGAGCCGTTCAGCTCCACGTATTTCGTCGACAGCGTGGACAGCTTCAGGTAGTGCGGAATGGGATAGGAGCCCATGGCGCTGGAAAACACCAGCAGCACCGTGGACAGGATGGCCGGCTTGACCATCGGCATCGTGACGCGCAGAAACGTCTTCCAGCGCGGCGTGTTCAGAATTGTGGCCGCCTCCTCAAGGTTCGCGTCCATGTTGCGGAAGATGCCGCCGATCAGGATGTAGGCGAACGGCGCGTAGTGCAGCGCCAGCACGACGGCGCTGGGGAACAGCCCCCTGCACCACCATTCGGGCATGCTCGTGCCCGTGAGCGCCGTCAGAAGCCCGTCCGCGCCGCCGGTGACGGCGTTGGAATCAAACAGATTCTTCCACACCATCGCCAGCGTCCACTGGGGCATGATGTAGGGAAAGATGAAAATCGAGCTCAGATACTTTTTAAACCTCATGTTCGTGCGTGTAACCAGATAGGCGAAGATTCCGCCGTACAGTATGGCGCCCACGCACGAAAACACGCTCAGCAGCACGGAGTTCAGAAGCGGTGTGACCAGATTCGTTTTCACCAGCCGCTTGCTCATCTTCGTTTTGCCGACAAACAGATCTTCCCAGTTGTAGGCGGTGTACTTCTGTCCGTCCTCGGCCGTCCGCGAATCCACCGAGCCCTCGTGCACGGTGATCGTATCCATGAAAATGGTGACCATCGGCGCGATGGTGGTGATCGTCAGAATGATTCCCAGAAGAATCAGAATCGTGTTCTGCGGCTTGGACAGATAGGTTTTCACCTTGTTGAGCGCAATGCGCGCTCTGCCCGGGCGACGGGCCGCGATCGTCATAGCGTTTGCCCCCTTTGGCGGAGATTTCATGAGAAGGTATGGCGGGCTTCCAATCGATCCCGGCGACATGCGCGGCGGGATCGCGCTGATTTTTTCGAAGGGAGCTTGCTCCCCCGTCCACCGGCCTGTACCCTGACAAGCCGGGCGGCGCGCCGGTCAGAGCCGACGCGCCGCCCGCAAAGGTTTACGATTGTCAGCGCGGATTACTTCGTTCCGATGATCATGTCGATCCAGTCGCCCAGGTCGAAGGCCACGGAAGCGCAGTACGCGGGATCCTCAACGACGAGCGCGCCGCCGTCCTCGGAAATCCACCACTCATAGCCGCGGTCGTTCTTGGCCGGGAACTTGTCCTCGCCGTCCACGTAGCCGTCCTTGGAGTGATCCTGCATGCAGGCCGGGTTGGCGCTGTAGCCGCCCATGTCCTTGCCCCACGCGGCGAAGCCTTCCTGCGTGGTCACCATGTAGGCGATGAAGGCGCAGGCAGTCCACGGCAGCGGAGAGGTCTTGGGGATCATGAGGTAGTGCTTGTAGGCGTAGCCGCCGATGCCGGTGTAGTCGTCCTGATACGCGGCGACGGTGATGTTGTTCACGGAAGCCTCGTTGGTTTCCTCAACGGAGCGCAGCTTGGAGTACACCAGCAGGCCGGACTGTCCGGCGGCGGAGGTGTTCACCAGCGTGTTGCAGATGGGGCCGTCGTCGGTCTGCTCATTGTACTGCAGGCACCAGAGGTAGATCCACGCGAGGGAGTACTTGGCGTTTTCGGCCTCCAGACCCAGCGCCTCAGCCTCGGCCGCCATGTCGTCCACGGTGGGCTGGAAGTAGGCCTTGTCCTCATCGGAGAGCGCGTCGAACGCGTTCTTCATGTAGTTGGCGTACTTCTCGTTGGTGAGCATATAAAGGAAGTTCTTACCGACGAGCTCGGAGTTCACGCCCATGTACAGCGGCGCGACGCCTTCCTTCACGAAGTCCCAGCAGTTGTTGATCTTGGTGTCGCCCAGGTTGTTGAACATGAACACCTTGTTCAGCGTCTGCAGCGCCAGCGGGCTCTCGTTGCCTTCCTTCGCAAGGCCCTCGGCCTCGGCCCACTCCTTGGGCACGAAGTTCAGCAGGTTGCCGGTGTCCAGCATCTTGGACTGGATCTGGTTGCCATCCTGAATCAGGGTCATGGAGTACACGTGCTTGGCGCCCTTGATGTCGGCGTTCAGCGCGGTGAAGATGGAGTTGTTCTTCGGCTGGCTCCAGTCGATGGTGCCGGTGTAGTTCGGATCGATGCCCTTGAGCATCTCAATGAAGGACGCGCCGGCGGACTTGCCGCGGCTGGAATTGCCGATGCCGTAGAGCACCTTGCCGTTGGATTCCTCGATGGCCTTCTTGTAGAGTTCCTCGTTGGTCATGGTCTGCGCCTGCGCGATCACGTCCGCGACGGATTCGTCCGCCAGAGAGACGGAGCACACGGACAGCGCCAGTGCCAGCACGATGAGAAGAGATACGAACTTTTTCATGGTGCGACTTCCTTTCTGTATTGGTCGGTTTTCACCAACCGCTGCACTTATTATATATGTATGCATACCCAATGTAAATCATAGAAATCTGCGATTTTCCCCGTAATTCTGCGATCTTGCGAAAATCGCCCTTCGTCCGGTGAAATTCCATTCTGCAATCAAAACAAGTTTTCTCTTGACAACTGAATTTTCTCCGTGATATAATAACGGCAGGAAGGGATGACGCTTCGGTCAGGCTTTTCCCCTCCGATTGTGTTTCAAAGGGTAAAGCCGTCACCAGTTGGCGCTGGATGGCGGCTTTGCTTTACTTTTTCTTCTTGTCGTTGTCATCGCGACCAAACTTGATCGCTTTGAGAACAAGAGAGGCAACCATTATGACAACCGAGATAATCTCGAAGTCAGTCATGATCTCACCTCCTTCAACTTTCGTATTCAGAGGTGAAAAGCCAAGCGCCATCTGTTTCCTTCCTGCCGGAAGCCCGAAGGCTTCACAGATATTTTATCATAACCGCTCACATCCGTCAAATTATGTTTTGTAATTGTATCCATTTTCGGACATTCCCCGGCCTTCCTTGCGGCAATCATCTCAAAAAAATCCCGCGTATAGAGAAATTAACCCGGAAAATGCACAAAAACCGGTTGCAAATCCGCGCGTATAGGAGTATAATTGCTGTTGCTGATTTTGACACAGGAGGTGACAATCTTGCCGAACATCAAGTCTGCTGTCAAGCGCGTGAAGGTCAATGAGAAGAAGAATCTTCGCAATCGTATGATCAAATCCGCGACGAAGACGACCATCAAAAAGTTTGAAACTGCCGTCGCCGCAGGCACTGCCGACGCCAAGCTGCTGAGCGCAACGCAGGGTGCGGTGGATAAGGCTGCCGCGAAGGGCGTTATTCATAAGAACGCTGCTAACCGCAAAAAGGCGCGCCTTGCCAAGCGCCTCGCGAAGGAAGCATAATCGGGCTTTCAAACCGCATTTTCAAGGGATCGCAGGCTGTGCCTCGATCCCTAAATGTGTTTCCTGAAATCGATTTTCTCATGGGAGGCGTTTCACATGCTGTATGACAGCGTCGAATCCCTCGTCGGTCACACGCCGCTCGTGCGCCTGTCCCGCGCCGCGCGTGCGCTGGGCGCGCCGGATCGGCTTTTCGGCAAGCTGGAATTCATGAATCCCACCGGCAGCGCGAAAGACCGTCCGGCGCTTTTCATGATCGAGGCCGCGGAGCACTCGGGCGCGCTTCGACCCGGCGGCGTGATCATCGAGCCTACCAGCGGCAACACCGGCATCGGCCTTGCCGCCATCGGCGCGGCGCGCGGCTACCGCGTGATTCTCACCATGCCGGACACCATGAGCCGCGAGCGCATCGCGCTTCTGACCGCCTACGGCGCCGAGGTCGTTCTGACCGAGGGCAAAAAGGGTATGGCGGGCGCGATTGAGAAGGCGCGGCAGCTTGCGCGCGAGCTGCCCGGCGCGATCATCCCCGGCCAGTTTGACAACCCGGAGAACGCCCGCGCCCATGAGAAAACCACCGGCCCCGAAATCGCGCGCGACTTAAGCGAAAGCGTCGGCGCGTTCGTCGCCGGCGTTGGCACCGGCGGCACGCTGACCGGCGCGGCGCGCTATCTGAAGCGCGTCTGCCCGGACGTGCGCGTCATCGCTGTGGAGCCCGCCTCCTCGCCCCTGCTTTCGAAGGGCACGTTCGGCCCGCACGGCCTGCAGGGCATCGGCGCGAACTTCGTTCCGTCGATTCTGGATCGCGCGCTGATCGACGAGATCCTTCCCGTGACCGACGAGGACGCCTTCGCCGCCGCGAAGCTCCTCGCGCGCTGCGAGGGTCTCCTGTGCGGCATCACCTCCGGCGCGGCGCTGTTCGCCGCCGCCGAGTACCTCAGACGCGCGGGCGAAGCCGCCGGGAACGTCGTGTGCGTCCTTCCCGACTCCGGCTCGCGCTACCTCTCCACCGGCATTTACGACTAATATAATGGGAGCGATACACCCTTTGGAACATTTTGATTTTGATCTTTCGCAGGAAACCCGCCGCGCCATCGAGGACATGGGCTACGACGCCCCGACACCGATTCAGGCGCTCGCCATCGCGCCGCTGCTCGAGGGCAGGGACGTGATCGGTCAGGCGCAGACCGGAACCGGCAAAACCGCCGCGTTCGGCATACCGATCATCGAGAAAATCGACGCGGCCGACCGCACGACGCAGGCGCTGGTGGTCTGCCCCACGCGCGAACTCGCCGTGCAGACGGCGGGCGAGCTGATCAAGCTCGCCAAATACCGTCCCGGCCTGAACGTGCTGGCCGTATACGGCGGGCAGCCGATCGAGCGCCAGCTTCGCCCGCTGAAAATGGGCGTTCAGATCGTCGTGGGCACGCCCGGCCGCGTGATGGATCACCTGAACCGCGGCACGCTGTCGCTGGACGGCGTGAAAATCGCCGTGCTGGACGAGGCCGACGAAATGCTGGACATGGGCTTCCGCGAGGACATTGAAAGCATACTTTCCAAAACACCGGAGACGCGCCAGACCGCGCTGTTCTCCGCCACGATGCCGCTCCCGATTCTGAACCTGTCCCAGAAATATCTGAAGGAGCCGGAGATTCTGCGCGTCGAAAACAAACAGATGACCGTCGAGGCCATCCGGCAGACCTACATTCCCATCCGCTCGTTCCACAAGGTGGAGCTTCTGAGCCGCCTTCTGGTGCGCGACGGCGTCACGCGCGCGCTGGTGTTCATGAACACGAAGCTGGGCGTGGAGGAGGTCGTGACCAAGCTGCAGGCACGCGGCTTTGCCGCCGCGGGGCTGCACGGCGATATGCGCCAGATCGAGCGCGACGCGATCATGGAGCGCTTCAAAAACGGCATGGTGGGCATTCTGGTGGCTACCGACGTCGCCGCGCGCGGGCTGGACATCGACAACGTCGAAGCCGTGTTCAACTACGACCTGCCGCTGGACGTGGAATACTACGTGCACCGCATCGGCCGCACGGGCCGCGCCGGCCGCGAGGGACGCGCGTATACGTTCGTCGTGGGCCGCGAAACCTCGCGCATGTGGGACTACCGCCGGGTGACGAAGGCCGCCATCCTGTGCGAGCAGCCGCCGTCGGGCGAGGACATCAAAAAGGCCGAGGACGCGCACCTGATCGAAAAGGCCACCGCGCTGGCCACCGGCGAGCCGGACTCCGACGCGCTGGAAACCGCGCGCAGACTGCTTGAGAACGTGGCGCCGGAAAACGCCGTCGCGGCGCTTCTCACGCTGCTCGAAGCCTCCGAAGGTGAAAAATTCGAGCCGCAGCTGGATATTCGCGTGCCCGAGCCGCCCAAGCCCGCCCCGCGCCCCGTTCAGGCGCCCGCCGGACGCTATGGCCGCCCCGCCGACGGCCGTTCGTTCGCACGCCGCGGCGACGGCTCCGTGAACCGCGACGGCAGACCCGCCTTCCGTGGAAACGGCCGCCGCGCCTTCAACCGCGACGGCGAGCCCACCCGCGAAGACGGTAAACCCGCGTTCCGCAGTGCTGTCCACGGCGAAGGCCGCCGTCCCATGAACCGAGACAACAACGCGCCCTTCGCCGACCGCGCCCCGCGCGGAGACGGCAAGCCCGCGTTCCGCGGCAACGCCCACGGCGAAGGCCGCCGTCCCATGAACCCCGACAATAACGCGCTGTTCGCCGACCGCGCACCGCGTGAGGACGGCAAGCCTGCGTTCCATCGCGACACGCACGGCGCAAGCCGCGGAATTTGCAAGTCGAATCTGAAAAACGGCTTCCCAACCAGAAGCTCTGAGAGCCCCGGTGGGAAGCCGTTTTTACATCAAAGATTCGCGCCCGCGCGTCCTGCGAAAGGATGCGGTCATCCTTCACGCGGAAAGCGGTTCCTCCCTCGTCTCGCGCGAGCGGTGGAAGAATCTCGACCGCTACGCGTCCCATGGGAGGATGCGGTCGCTTTCCACGCGGAAAGTGGTTTTCTCATCTCGCGCGAGCGGCGGAAGAATTTCGACCGCTACGCGTCCCACGGGAGAATTCGGTCGCCCTTCACGCGGAAGGCGGCTTTCGCGATTTCCGCGAGCGGGTCGTCGACGTGGGAGTCGGAATAGAATTCGTCGATTGTCACGTCTCCGTACGTTTCGCGCAGGCGGCGCACCTTTTCCTTCCCGTGGCAGTTTTCGCCGGAATACAGGCCGGTGTGCACGTCCACGGGCGAGGCGATCAGGCGCGTCACGCCCAGCTCGGTCAGGATGGGGCGCAGCAGGAATTCCGGCGACGCGGAGAGAATCATATCGTCGGGTTTGCGCTTGTGAAGGTAAAACGGCTTTATCCGGCCGCGGTTTTTCTCCCAGAACGCCGCGACCATTCCCTCCGGATCATCCAGATCGCGAAGGAAGCCGAACATGCTCTGCTTGAAGCGCGTTTTGTCCCTCGGCAGCACGAACGCCGCCTCGAACGCCAGTCTCGGCAGCCGCTTCAGCATCCGCGGCGTTCGGGCAAGGCAGAACCGATAGAAGCGCGCGGTGGAATCCCCGCGGAAAATGGTTTTGTCGAAATCGTACGCGTTCATAAAATCCCCCTTTTCCCTGAGTATTCGCCGCGGCGGATGAAAAATCCTGCCTGCGTGACAAAGGAGGTACCCGCGTGTTTCTGTCCAATCTGTTAAACGATCCCCGCGCGGCGCTGATCGGTCTTCTGCTCAGCCTGCCCGGCATCCTGCTGGCGCTGTGCGCGCACGAATCCGCGCACGCCTACATCGCCGACCGCTGCGGCGACCCCACGGCGCGGCTCATGGGCCGCATCAGCCTGAACCCGCTGCGCCACATCGACCCTATCGGCTTCGCCTGCATGTTTCTGGTCGGCTTCGGCTGGGCCAAGCCGGTTCCGGTCAACCCGAACAACCTGCGAAACGGCCGGCGCGATGATCTGAAGGTTTCGCTGGCGGGCATCGTCACGAACCTGATTCTGTGCCTGCTCAGCTTTCTCCTGATGATGGTCATCGTGCAGATCGCCATTCACAAAACGCCGTCCTACACGGGCACGCTCGCCTACTACCGCGCGGCCGATGTGGACGTGGCGTTCGTCACCGTCGGCGGCGAGCGCTATCTGGCTTCCTCGCTGACGCTGGACATGAAGGAGCTGTTCAATGCCGCCAGCGGTCTGTGGTCATACTACGACGCAAGCGGCGCCACCTTCAACATTCTGGACAACTTCATCAATCCGGTTCTGGGCGCGGTGCCCGGGTATCTGTATCAGATTTTCTTCCGCTCCGCGTGCATCAACGTAGCGCTGGCGGTGTTCAACCTCATTCCCCTGCCCCCGCTGGACGGCTACCACGTGCTGAACGACCTGATGCTGAAGCGCCCGCTGTTCGCGACCGAGAAGGCCGTGCGCATCGGCGGCGGCATTATGATGGCGCTGATTCTGATCGGCAACTACAACGCCGACTGGGACATTATCTCCATCGCCATCAACTTCGTGGAGCAGCACGTGTTCATCGGCCTTTCAAGCCTTGCCCGGCTGTTCTCCGCGGCCGTGCATCTGATATAGCCTATGGCCTACGTCGTTGAGCTGAAACAATACGAATACACCGGCCCGCTCGACCTGCTGCTGGACATGATTTCACACGCGAAGATCAACATTCGCGAAATCTTCGTGAGCGAGATCACCGAGCAATACCTTGAGGCCATGAAGCAGATTGGCGACCTGGACATGGACAGCGCCAGCGAGTTCCTGCAAATGGCGGCCACGCTGGTGGAGATCAAGTCCCGCGCGCTTCTGCCCAAGCCGCCGGAGCCGGAGGATCCCGAGGAGGAGTCCCCGGAGGAAGCCCTGATCCGGCAGCTGGAAGAATACAAGAAATTCAAGGAAATCTCCCGCGAGATGAAGCAGCTGGAGGACGAGGCGCGCGAGTACATCACCAAGCTGCCCGAGGAATACCCGCTGCCGCCCCCGACGATCGAGCTGACCGGCCTGACGCTGAGCGGCCTTGCCAAGGCGTTTGCGCGCGTGCTGAAGCGGCTGGAGGAGCAGGCCGAAAGCGAGCAGTTCGAAAACTTCTCCCGCCGCGAGGTGCGCCGGGAGGTCTTCACCGTCGGTCAGTGCATGGCGCGCATCAAAAAGCGCGTGAAGGGCGGCCCCGTCTCCTTCTTTTCCCTGTTCGAGGACGCGCCCGCGAAGGAGGAGGTCATCACCGTTTTCTTAGCCCTGCTCGAGCTTCTCAAGCTCAGCCAGGTAAAGGCGACCCAGAAGGACGAATACGAGGACATTCTCATCGAAAAAGCCGATACGGACGGCGGCAGCTTCACGTAAGCCGCCGCCTTTTCGGCGCACGAAAGGAAGGAAAGCGTTTGAACGTCGATTTTTCCGCCATCCAAACCTCCCAGCTTCTCTCATCCACAGAAACGATCGGCTTTCGCGACCCCGCCGCCATTTTTTACGGCGGACGGTGCTATTTATACTATACGCACGTCGAGCTGGACGCCGACGGCTGGACGTATATGCGCGTGGGGCTGAGCATCAGCGACGATCTGGTTCACTGGGAGCCGCCCCGGCTGCTCACGCCTCGGGATCGACGACTGAATTATTCCAGCCCCGGGTGCGTTCTGCAAATCGGTAACGAGTTTGTCATGTGCCTTCAAACCTATCCGACCTGTGGAAATCCCGCCGGGAACCATTTTGGCAACGCGTCCAGCCGAATCTATCTTACCCGAAGCCGCGACCTTCTGAGCTGGAGCCAGCCAGAGCTGATGCGCGTTCACGGCGACGGCGTTTCCGAGGCTGAAATGGGACGAATGATCGATCCGTACATTGCGGAGGACGTCCGCCGGAAGGGACATTATCGGGTTTTCTATAAACAGCATCCCAAAGGAGTACCTCACGAAAGGACGCCGCAGGGCTATCCGGTGGAATACATGTCCTTCTCTTCAACCGATGACCTCCAGCATTTCCGCTATGAGGGCTGCACACGGTGCGGCGAAAACGTGTGCGTGCTTCCAGTGCAGGATGGCTACCGAATCTATCACTCGCCTCAAAACGGCATTGGCTGCCTGAAAACCCGCGATTTTCTGACCTTTGAGGAGGAGCCTCCGCTGACCCTCGGTCAATCTGCGTGGCCGTGGGCGTCCGCGCGCCTGACCGCCGGATTCGTTCTCGACGGCACGATGGAGCCCGGCGTTCACCGTTACCTCCTGTTCTTCCACGGTGACACGCCTCATTCATTCCCGTTCAGCGCAAGCCTCGGCATGGCATGGAGCCGCGACCTGAACCATTGGGAATACCGCTGACACGTGGGCTGAGCGCTGCCAACCAGGTCTGCCGCGGCATGGGCAAACGCCTTTGCAAGCCGCGCAGAAGGGATTGCGCGCTGCCTGTCCGCGATTGAGCCCATGGGACGAACAAGGACCGCCGCAGCATTTCGCTTCCGCTTTTTGAATAGGCGATTTCGGGAAGGCGCATGTCCATTGCTTCATTAAAAAGCGTTCTGCGCGCCCATGAAGCTTGGAATGGAATCCTCTCATCTCCTCCGCCTCCGTAAATACCAACCGTGCAGCCCGCCCTCCCGCCCGATCGCTTTTCGATGCGACGGGAAGCAAAAACTCCTGACCGCGAATGCGGCCAGGAGCCAATTTTGTAAGCTTTCTCAGCG
>ERZ824488.2320-NODE-2320-length-17405-cov-6.542133_pt1 | contig 17405 bp, 12 predicted proteins | sample MGYA00519936_ERZ824488 | MGnify/ENA primary metagenome ERZ824488 (study PRJEB31778, sample SAMEA3449153) | human gut metagenome | biome: human gut; feature: human-associated habitat; material: faeces | place: United Kingdom | collected 2010/2012 ... | reverse complement strand
CAGAGCTTGTTGATGCCAACGCTACGGTTAAGTTGCTGTTCCAGCCGGGCGAGGAGACCTTTGAGGGAGCACGCGCTGCCATCGCCGACGGCTTGCTCGAGAACCCGCGCCCTCAGGCGGCCTTTGCCATGCATGTCAACAGCCAGTCGCCGCTTGGTCTGGTGCTCTACGGCAGCCCGGCGCTTTCGGGCGTGTACGGTTTTCGCATCACGCTTCAGGGCAAGGGCGGCCATGGCTCGAGCCCCGAGATTTGCATCGACCCCATCACGGCCGGCGTCCATGTGCACCTGGCGCTCCAGGAGCTCATTGCTCGCGAAGTGCCGGCGGCCAAGGAGGTCGCACTGACCGTTGGTAAGTTTGCTGGCGGCTTGGCGGCCAACGTCATCCCTGACACCTGCGTGCTCGAGGGAACGCTGCGCGGCTTTGATGTTGAGCTCATGGCTCACCTAAAGACCCGCATCGCGGAGGTCGTAAACGGCGTTGCTGCAACATATCGTACGTCGGCGACCATCGAGACGCTTTCGGATGTTCCGCCGCTTGTACTCGACAGCGATATGACTCAGGCGTCGCTTGGCTACGTGGGCGCAGTGCTGCCCAAGGCGGCTTTCTTGCCGCTTTTCCATGCCATGGCGAGTGAGGACTTCGCGCTTATCTCGAGCGAGATTCCGAGTGCGTACTTTACCGTGGGCGCGGCCGTAACCGACACGGACGAACACTTTGCCCAGCACCATCCCAAGGCACGTTTTAACGATGCCGAGCTTCCTCTCGGCGCCGCGGCCTATACCGCCGTCGCTTTGGGCTATATCGCCGACCACCGGTAGCACCCAACCTTGCCTTTCAAGCCTGCGGGCATGGCCGTAAGGCCTATGCCCTTGTCTTTCAAGGCAATCTTGGGCACTACCGGCGCCCGGCGCCGGCTATTCGTTTGTTAAATAAGGAGCAGTATGTCCCAGCAGCGTAAGTTCTTCCCCGGCTGGCTCGTTGTGACCTCCGGCTTCGTGATCATGGCCACGTGCTACACGATTTTCGTCAACTGCATGAGCCTGTTCCAGCCGCTGATCGTCAGCGACCTGGGCATTTCCCTTGCGCAGTACAACGTCTCCAATGCGATCTCTACCGTGGTGAGCGTTATCGGATCGCTTGTCATTGGCCATGTTGCCGATAAAGTAAGCGGTCGCATTTTGGGCCCCCTAACCGTTATCGCCACCTCGGCGGTGCTCGCGGGCATGAGCTTTGTGGGTGAGCTTTGGCAGGTCTATGTGCTCTTTGCCGTCTCGGGCTCCTTTGCGAGCGCCTGGATCGTGTGCCTGGTGTGTTCTGTTGTCATGCTCGTATTCCTGCTGGCCTCGGAGCCCATCGCCGCCAAGCTGCGCGCGAGCGTGGCGGGGGAGTAGACGTCCGTCGCTCTTTTCTGTTCGCCCCGTTCTATCCGTGGCCGCCTTGGAAGCCGAATGGATGCTCGTACCATCATTCGGTTTCCAAGGCGGCCACGGGCCTACGAAATGATCCGTTTTCCTCCGTCCCCAAGGGGTCGCGTGATCCGAAGGGGACGGAGGAAAGCGGATCGCAAACAGCGGCGGTGCGTCAGGCCGAACGAGTCCCCATACCCTCGTTCGGTCAGACGCGCCGCCGCTGTTTGTGTTTGTGCCGTATAATGACCGTTACCTATGACGCGATACAAAAGAAAGGTGTTTGCCCATGCAGGCACAGAAGGCGGAGGGAACCCGCGACCTTATCGGCGCCGAGATGCGCGCCTGGCAAAAGATGCAGCAGATTGCGGCCGGCGTGTTCGAGCCGTTTGGTTTTAAGCCCATCGAGACGCCCGCGATCGAACAAGTGGACGTGTTTGTCCACGGCATCGGCCAGTCGACCGACGTCGTGCGCAAGGAAATGTTCCGCGTGTTCAGCGGTGCCAACCTGGAGCGCGTCTTTACCGAGGGCACCGACACCAAACTCAAGCCCAAGCAGCGCCTGGCACTTCGCCCCGAGGGCACGGCCGGCGTGGTGCGCGCCGTCGTCGAGAACAATCTGGTGCCCCAGGGCTCCACGCCGTTTAAGGCGTACTACGCCGAGGCCATGTTCCGCGGCGAGCGTCCCCAGAAGGGCCGCCTGCGCCAGTTCCACCAGGTGGGCATCGAGTGGCTCGGCGCTCCCGATCCGGCGGCAGACGCCGAGTGCATCATCATGCTCATGGAGTTCTTTAAGCGCCTGGGCTTTGACCCCTCCAAGCTGCACCTCTACATCAACTCCATGGGAGACGGAGAGTGCCGTCCGGCCTACCGCGACAAGGTGCGCGCCTTCATCCTGGACCACAGGGACGAGATGTGCGAGGACTGCCTGGAGCGCGCCGAGATCAACCCGCTGCGCGCCTTCGACTGCAAGAACCCGCACTGCCACGAGGTCATGGCCGGCGCGCCGCTGGTAAACGACCACCTGTGCGGCGACTGCGCGGAGCACTACGCCGCGGTCAAGCGCTATCTGGACGAGGCTGGCGTCTCCTACACCGAGGACCCCACGCTCGTGCGCGGCCTTGACTACTACACCCGCACGGTCTTTGAGGTTGAGGTCGAGGGCGCCGGCGTGGGCGCCATCGGCGGCGGTGGCCGCTACGACGGCCTGATGGAGCTCGAGGGCGGAAAGCCCACCCCGGGCATCGGCTTTGCCGTGGGCTTCGAGCGCATCGCGCTGGCGCTGGCCTCCCAGGGCGTGGAGCTTGCCACGCCGGAGCCCGCCTGCGTCTACGTTGCCGGCACGGGGGCTGAGGAGCGAGACGCCGTCTTTGCCGCCACGCTCGCGCTGCGCGGCGCCGGCATCCGCACCGAGGCAGACTACCAGGGCCGCAGCCTGAAGTCCCAGTTCAAGCAGGCTGACAAACTTCACGCGACGCTTTGCGTCGTGCTCGGGCCCGACGAGGTCGCCGCGGGCGCCGCCACCATTCGCGACATGGCCACCCACGAGCAGGTCCAGGTTCCCATGGCCGACCTCGCCGCCGAGGTCGCCGCTCGCCTGGCGTAAGGGAGCAACCGCCGCGCCAGAGCGCCTGACCCACCAAGAAGAACTAACTCCCATACAGCGGACGCATTTGGGCTGAAAAAGCCGAAAATGTGTCCGCTGTGTGGGAGTTAGGTGCAAAGAAGGGCGCCGACCGTGGCCGAGCGCCCTTCTTGCCTACTGGTAGCGCAGCGCCTCCACGGGGTCAAGACGGGCAGCGCGCCGGGCGGGGTAGAACCCGAACAGCACGCCGATGCCGCAGCAGATGCCCGCCGCCAGAAGCGCGGTCTGCGGCGTGATCACGGGGACGAGGTTCTCGTATCCGAGGCTCGACCCGGCGAAGCCAGCGAGCAGCCACGCCGCTCCGTAACCCACGGCGACGCCGATGACGCCGCCCACGATGCAGATCGCGATGCTCTCGAGCAGGAATTGCGCCGTGATGTCCGCTCGCTTGGCGCCGAGCGCCTTGCGCAGGCCGATCTCGCGGATCCTCTCGGTCACGTTGGTGAACATCATGTTCATGATGCCGATACCGCCGACCAGAAGCGAGATCCCCGCCACGGCGAACGCCATCAGGCGGAAGGACGACATCGTGCTCTCCAGTTGGTCGAGCATCGACTGGGCCGTCGAGATGTGGCAGTAGCCCTTCTCCGAGCTGCCGCCCCCGTCCGGGTCGGCCTCGGGGATGTTGTACTTCGTGCGCAGGTATGAGTCGGTGTGCTTGGCCACCCCGTAGATGTCGGCGCTCTCGCGGACGAAGCCGAAGATGTTCAGCGGGGCGCCGCTCTGCTGGCCGATCAGGCGGACCTTGGCCGTGCGGTAGGGGATGTAGGCCACGCACCAGTCGCCCTGCATGCTGTCCGACTCGAGCGTGCCGACCACAGTATAGGTGTCGTTGCCGATGCGCACCGTCTTTCCCACGGCGTCGGCATCGGCCCGGCCAAAGAGCTTCCTTACCGATGCCCCGCCGAGCACAACTACCATCGAGGACTCCTCGTTCTCCTCGGCGGTGAAGACCCGGCCCTTCTCGGCCTTGAGGCCCCTCGCCTCAAAGAGCTTCTCGTCGCACGCCGTGATGTCCATCTCCTCGGAGGTGGAGGTTGAGCTCGACACGCTTGACCAGGCGTAGGCGTAGCAGGTTATGAAGTCGTAGTCGCCGGCGAGGTCGCGGGCCATGGCCTCGACGTCGGTCTCGGTGAGCTGGCGGTTGTTCGGCGGCCAACACACGATCTCGACCGTGCGGGCGGCGTTGAGGCCGAGCTGGCCCACGATGGCCGCGCGCATGCCGTCGATGAGCGACGTGAGCGCGATTACGGCGGCGATGCCTATCACGATGCCGAGGATGGTGAGCAGGCTTCGCACCCGGTTGGCAAGAAGTGCCGAGCCCGTCTCGTAGGCGAGGTCGCGCGCTTTCATACGGCGGGCACCCCCTTGATCTGGCGGGGCACGAGCCGTGTGCGCCCGGGGTCGCCGGCGTCTTCGATGCCGCCCGCAAGCTGCGCCTGGACGGCGCGCTCCTGCTCGTCGGTGAGCAGCCTGCCGTCGCGGATGTGCACGGTGCGGTCGGCCCAGGCGGCCACCTCGGCGTCGTGGGTGATGAGCACGATGGTCTTTCCGCGCTTCTGGAGGCGGCGGAAGGTCTTCATCACGAGCTCTCCCGTCGCGGTGTCGAGGTTGCCCGTGGGCTCGTCGGCGAGGATGATCGCCGGGTCGTTGACGAGGGCGCGCGCGATGGCGACGCGCTGCATCTGGCCTCCGGAGAGCTCATTGGCGCGGTGGAGGAAGTGCTCCTCGGGAAGTCCCACCGCGCGCAGGGCCTTCCAGGCCAGAAGCTCGCGCTCGCGCGGCGCGATGTCGGAGTAGACGAGCGGGAGCATCACGTTTCTGAGCACCGTGGCGCGCGGCATGAGGTTGAACGACTGGAACACGAAGCCCAGGCGAGAAGAGCGCACGTAGGCCAGGTCGTCGTCCGAGAGCTCGGAGACCTCCACGCCCTCGAGGCGATACGAGCCGGCGGTCGGGCGGTCGAGGCAGCCGAGCGTGTTCATGAGCGTCGACTTGCCGGAGCCCGAAGGCCCCATGATGGCAAGAAACTCTCCGCGTGCGACCTGCAGCGAGACGCCGCGCAGCACGGTGGTGAGGCCGGCTGCGGACTCGTAGATGCGCCAGAGGCCGCGGATGTCGATGACGGGGGCGGCCATGGCGCTACGCCGCCGCGTCCGTTGTGGCGACGGCGTCGGCGTCGGCGTCGGCCGCGGACTCCGCGCCGCCCTCGGCGACGGCCGCGTCGCTATCGGCCGAGACGGAGCCCGAGCCGTCTTCAACTGCCGTGGGGCCACCGTCCATGGGCGCGTCGTCGCTAGGCGCCGAGTACGGGTCAAGAAGGACCTCGTCGCCCTCGCTTATATCGCCCTCGATGGCGGAGGTCGTCTGGTCGGACGCCCTGACGGTCACGGACCTGCGCTCGACGGCGCCCGTCTCGTAATCGGTGACGACCATGACGTAGGAGCTGCCCGCCTCGTCCATGGCAACACAGCTCGAGGGCACCATGAGGGTGTCGGGCACGCTCTGCAGCATGATCTGGACATTTGCCGTCATGCCGGGCTTGAGCTCAGCGACAGGCTGGGGGATGAGCAGGCTCACGTCGTAGGTCACGACGCCCCCGCCGTAGCCGTAGGAGTCCTCGCCGCTGTCGGCGACGGTCGCGATGCGGGTAACCTGCGCGTCGAGCTCGACGCCGGGCAGGGCCGAGAACGTTGCCTTGGCCATCTGGCCGACCGAGACCCTCGAGATGTCGACTTCGTTGACCTGGACCTTGACCGTCATCTGCGTAAGGTCGGCGATCTGGATGAGGCCTCCGGCGTTTGCGGCGGAGTCGGTCGAGGCGCCGACCTGAGCGTTCATGACCACGACCGAGCCGCTCTTTGGCGCGCGCACCGTGCGTTTCTCGGCGTTCGCGACGGCGATGTCGTAGGCCTCCTGGGCGTCGGAAAGGGAGTTTCTGGCGGACTCGACGGCGAATGCGGCAGAGTCGACGTCGCTGCCTTCTGCGCCGCGTTTGTACTCGATGACGTTTCCCTCTCCGTCCTTTATCTCTTCTATCTTGTTGTACGCGTCGAGCGTCGTGTCGTAGGTCGACTGCGCCTGCGAGACGCCGAGCTTAGCGTTACGCACGCCCATCTCCGCGTCGCGGATGGCCTTGTCCAGCTCGTCGTTCTTCACGGTAAGGAGCACGTCGCCCTCCTGGACGGTGTCTCCCTCCGCGACGTTCACGGTCTCGATAGTGCCGCCGACCTCGGGGTTCACGACGACGGAGGTCACGGGCTTGGCCGCGCCGGAGGCCTCGACCGCCTCGGTGAAGTCGCCCCGGTCGACGAAGGTTGTCATGAGCTGGGGCGCATCGTCGCCCCCGGCGTTCCCCGTGAACTTGGAGACGCCCCACGCGATGGCGCCCACGAGCACGATCGCGCCGACGATGCCGCCCGCGATCAGCTTCTTGCGCCTGCGCGCGCGGCGATGACGCATGAGGCTCTCCATGGCAAGGCGGGCCTCCATGTCCTCGTCGGACTCGCCGAGGGTCCCGTCCGGGCGCAGTACCTGCAGCGTTTCTTGATTATTGTCGGGGGAGTCCTCATTTGCGCGGGGTATCCCGGTGTCGTCAACGACGGACCTCCTCGGTATCGAGTATTGATGGGGATAACATACTTTTGGCGTCCCCGACGCGGTATGCTTGGTGCTTGGCTTTGGCGGCGAGAGGACGGTGTGACGCCGTGAACGGTTTTTCTTACAAAAACATCACTGTGGTTTTCGAGGACGAATACCTGCTCGCGGCGAGCAAGCCGGCGGATCTGCTCGTGCACGGCGACGGAACGGGCTCCCTCACGCTCACGGACCTCGTGGCCGAGCACCTGGTGGCGGAGGGCCGCGGGGATGTGCACCCGCAGGCGGCGCAGCGCCTCGACGTCGAGACCACGGGGCTTGTGCTCTTCTCGCTCGATCCCGCCACACAGCCCGCCCTCGACGCCGAGGTGGCCGGGCGCGATATGCGCAAGGAGTACCTCGCCGTCGTCGCGGGCCGCTTCCCGTGGGCCCAGAAGGCCATCGACGCGCCCATCGGCCGTGACCGCCACGATGCAAAAAAGATGCGCGTCTGCAAAGAAGGGCAGGGAAAACCCGCGAGCACGCTCGTGCGCAAGCTCGCCTTTAAGGGTGGGCGGACCCTGCTTTCGGTCGAGCTTCTTTCCGGCCGGCGCCATCAGATCCGCGTGCACCTGGCCAGCCTCGGCTTCCCGATCGTCGGCGACGAGCTCTACGGAGGGGCGCGGCCCGACGCCGCCCGCGGCGAGTCCGGGCTGCTTTTGCATGCGTTTCGCGAGGAGCTCCGCCATCCCGCGACGGGCGAGCCCCTGAGCCTGCAGACGGTATGGCCGGAACGCCTCGGCAAGAACTGGGAGCCGACCGCCTAGCCGTGCCTTCCTAAATCCGGGGCGGCACGCCCGCCCAGAATGCGCGATACTAAACACATTGCCGCCTTCTGGAAAGAAGCGCGGCCGTGGCGGGCTTGGGGAAGCCCGTCGCACCAACCGGAGAGGGGTTTCACATGCCTGGCACTATGCGCGGTGTCTACACCAACCTTACCGAGATTCGCCGAAAGGTCTTCGCGGGCGTCGCCCGCATCGCCTACGAGCAGGGGGAGGACTCCGAGGGAGACCTCCAGCGCCTGCCCTACGAGATCGTCCCCGGCGAGATCGCGACCTACCGCGAGTCCGTCTTCCTTGAGCGCGCTATCGTGCAGGAGCGCATCCGCCTTGCCATGGGCCTGCCGCTGCAGGGCGTCGACAAGCCGCAGAGCATGACCGACGGCATCATCGACGCCTCGGTCCCTGAGACCTACTACCAGCCGCCGCTGATCAACGTCATCAAGTTCGCCTGCAACGCCTGCAAAGACAACGTCTATGAGGTGAGCAACGCCTGCCAGGGTTGCCTCGCGCACCCCTGCCGCGAGATCTGCCCCAAGGGCGCCATCACCTTCAAGGACAAGAAGGCCTATATCGACCAGGAGAAGTGCGTCCACTGCGGCATGTGCGCCAAGACCTGCCCCTATCACGCCATCCACCACTACGAGCGCCCCTGCTCCGCGGCCTGCGGAATGGGCGCCATCGGCTCCGACGAGCACGGCCACGCAAAGATCGACTACGAGAAGTGCGTCAGCTGCGGCCAGTGCCTGGTCAACTGTCCCTTCGGCGCCATCGCCGACAAGAGCCAGATCTTCCAGGTCATCATGGCCATCAACGCCGGCGACGAGGTCATCGCTGAGGTCGCGCCCGCCTTTGTCGGTCAGTTTGGCGGCAAGGGCAACGTCGACAAGCTCCGCGAGGCCTTCAAGCAGCTTGGCTTCTCCGGCATGGAGGAGGTCGCCCTCGGCGCCGATCTGTGCACCATCCAGGAGTCTGAGGACTTCCTCGAGGAGGTGCCTGAGAAGATTCCGTTCATGGGCACTTCTTGCTGCCCGGCATGGTCGGTCATGGCAAAGAAGGAGTTCCCCAAGAACGCCGATTGCATCAGCATGGCCCTCACGCCCATGACGCTCACCGCGCGCCTTATCCGCAAGCAGCACCCCAACGCAAAGATCGTCTTTGTCGGGCCGTGCTCCGCAAAGAAGCTCGAGGCCATGCGCGAGTCTGTGCGCTCCGAGGTCGACTTCGTCCTCACCTTCGAGGAGATGGCGGGCATGATGAGCGCCAAGGAGATCGACTACACCAAGCTCGCGGGCGAGGGAGGCGACTTCGACGTGGCCTCCGCCGACGGCCGCGGGTTCGCCGTGGCGGGCGGCGTGGCGACGGCCGTGGCCAACGCCATTCACAAGCGCTACCCCGAGCGCGAGGTCAAGGTGGCCAACGCCGAGGGCCTCGACGAGTGCCGCAAGCTGATGAAGGATGCCGTCAAGGGCAAGTACGACGGCTACCTGCTCGAGGGCATGGCCTGCCCGGGCGGCTGCGTCGCCGGTGCCGGCACCCTCACCGCGGTGAACAAGACCGCCGCCGCGGTCAAGCGCTACGCGAAGAAGTCCCCGCGCAAGAACGCCAACGAGAACTCCTACCGCATGCTCATCCCGGCGCTCGAGCGCGACGCCGACGGCAAGCACGCCGCCGACATCGACGAGGTCGCCGAGACCTTCGAGGCGGCCACGCCCGCAAGCCAGAACCAGGACACGGAGTAGAACCACATGCTCAAGGTCAGCCAGGCAATCCTGCACGTCTTCGACTTCGAGGAGGGCTCCGCCTACCTCTCCGACCAGCCCCTGGACCTGGAGTCGCGCGCCACGCGCTCCTACGTCCAGAGGCGCCTGCGCCGCATCGTGGCCAACGCGGAGTCAAAGCACGGCGAGTTCTCCCCGGAGTCGGGCTTTGCCGGCGAGCTTGAGCACTACCTTGGCGGGGGCACGGACTTCGTGTCCTTCTCCACGCAGATCGCGCAGTGGTTCTGGGAGGAGCTGCGCCGCGCGGAGGAGCTTGAGCAGTGCGACCTTCTGGTGGCTGACTTCCGCGACACCGACGAGGGCAAGGTCGACGCCGCCTCCACCGACGAGCAGGTGGACGCCGCCTTTGACGGCCCCGCGGGCAAGCGTTTCTTTGCCGTGGTGCTGCTGCCGCGCAAGCAGGCCTTCATGCACGAGGTGGGCGGCTCCACCAACGACATCACGCGCGTGGACACCACGCTGCCCAGTCCCACCCAGAAGGTGGACTCCTACGTGCTCGTCGACTGCGAGGCCATGACCATAGACTTCCACGACAAGGAGCGCTCCATTGGCGGCGCCGCGTCCATGGTCATCCCCGAGAAGTTCCTCCAGTGCGTGTCCTCCGCCTCCAGCCACGAGGTCATCGACGAGGTCAGCGTCATCGTGAGCGACATTGCCGAGGAGTACGGTCTCACACCGGCCGTGGAGGTCTCCCGTGCCAAGGCCTACGTCGCCGAGAAGGCCGACCAGGACGAGGTCATCGAGCCCGCCGAGGTCGGACGCCAGATCTTTGAGGACAGGCCCGACGTGCAGCAGGTCTACGAGGAGCGCGTCCGCGAGGCAAAGCTTCCCGAGGAGGCCCCCGTGCGTCGCGGCGTGGCAAACCGCCTGACCAAGAGCCACAAGATCCGCACGGACACCGGGGTCGAGATTAGCTTCCCGTCCGAGCTTGCCGACAAGCCCGGCTACCTTGACTTCACCACCGATTCCGAGGGTCGCATCACCATCAGCATCGGCAACGTGGCCCAGATAGAGAACCGCTAGCCGAGAAGGGCCTCGGGCACGCCTGCCCTTCTCCTTGCGTAGCGTGACGCGTGTTGCCATGGGCGTGTGGTTTTGGTCATAGTGGGGCTTCTCGGCTAGAATTGGAACGCATTCAGCTCAATCACACGCAGCTTCACCGTATCCAAGGAGACCGAATGTCGCGCAAGCGTATTGACTCTTCCGAGGTCGGACTGACCCCTAGGACCGTTACCCGCAGGGACGCCCTGCGCATCCTCATTGGCGCCGGCATGTGCGCCGTCCTTTCTCCCGTCATCGCCCGCGCCGCCACCACGCAGGAGAAGCTCGACGCGGCGCAGCTGAGCTACGACGAGGCCCAGTCAAAGCTTGACCAGATCGGCCAGGAGTACTCGGCCATCGCGGACCAGCTGAGCCAGACCCAGGCCCAGGTGGGAGACCTCTCCTCGCAGATCGACGCCAAGCAGGCCGAGATCGAGCAGAAGCAGACCGAGATTGACGCCAAGCAGGCCGAGGTCGAGGCCAAGCAGGAGCAGCTGGGAGACCGCATGTGCTCCGCCTACAAGTCTGGCGGCTCCTCCGTGCTGGACATCCTGCTCTCCTCCGCCACCTTTGAGGAGCTCACGAGCAACATCTACTACCTCGACAAGATTAGCGCCGCCGACCAGGCCATGATTTCCGAGGTCAAGGACCTGAAGGCCGAGCTCGAGAGCCAGAAGAGCTCGCTTGAGACCGAGAAGGCCGAGCTCGAGAGCCAGAAGAGCGAGTTGGAGACCCTGCAAGCCCAGCAGGAGCAGCAGCTCGAGGAGGCCCAGGCCAAGCAGGCCGAGGCCCAGGACCTGGTGAGCAACCTCAGCTCCGAGGTCAAGGAGCTCATGGCCCAGCGTGACGCCGAGCTCCTGGCCGCCCAAAAGGCCGCCGAGGAGGCCGCCCGCCGGGAGGAGGAACGCAGGAAGGCCGCTGCCGCTGCGAACAAGAACAACGGAAGCTCCGGCGGCTCCGGCTCGGGCGGCAGCCAGACCATCACGGGCAATGGCAGCCTTGCTGCCGTGCAGTCGGCCGCCTACTCCGTGCCGTCCCCGGGCTCCGGCCTGTGCGCCGCATGGGTCACGCGCGTGTTTGCCGCGGCGGGCCTGAACGTCGGCGGTGGCAACGCGTGCGACATGTACAACTGGTATTGCTACACGTCCGTTTCCAACATCCAGCCGGGCATGATCGTCGCATGCCCGTCCGCCCCGTACAGCTCTGCGGCCGTGATCTACGGTCACGTGGGCATCTACCTGGGCAACAACACGGTGCGCGACAACGCGAGCGGCCGTCTGCGCACGAGCAGCCTCTCTGCCTGGGTGAGCGAGTACAGCGTCACGTCCACCGTGCGCTGCGGCTGGCTGGGTGGCGTGGCGCTCTCGTAGCCCTTCCAAAAGGTTCGCACGACTCGGACGGCCCGGGCCCCTGCTGGCGGCTCGGGCCGTTTGCCGCAACCCGCGTGCCTTATCTTGCCGGGCGCTTGCATATGGCCCCCGGACCATTTACGGTGGCAGAAGGCTTGAGGTTTCCCAAAAGACTCGGGCTGCCTTCCCGCAATCGACGCAAGAACTGGAGCAAGGGAAATGTCAGAGAGAAGAACCGACCGCCGTGGCACGCCGCGCGGAAGGGATGGGCAAGTGGCGCGCATCGCCGCTGCGGCGCTTGTCGCCGTTTTGGTGCTGGGGGTGTGCGCCGGCGTGGCCGTTGCCGTGTCCGCGTCCTTCTCGGCTGCGCCGCCGGCGTCGGGCAACGGGGGCGGCAGGGAAGTGGTGAGCGACAAGGCGCAGCCCGAGGAGCCGGAGGCTCCCGCCGCCGATGACAACTCCGGCGACCAGCAGCTTCCCTCCGACGACGAGCGCGCCGCCGACCTCGCCCTTGACCCCAATCGCCAGACCGACTGGCTTGACCACAGCAACGGCGAGAAGACCCTCTACCTCACGTTTGACGACGGCCCCTCCGCCAACACCGAGAAGGTCCTGGACATCCTTGACAAGTACGGCGCCAAGGCGACGTTCTTTGTGACGGGGCACGAGCCGGAGTATCGCCCGATGATCGCGGAGGCGTACCGCCGCGGCAACACCATCGGCATGCACTCCTACACGCATGACTACGCCACCATCTACCAGTCCGAGGACGCCTTCTTCGGCGACCTCTCCCAGGTGGCGGACGTGGTCAAAGAGCAGATTGGCTACGTGCCGTACCTCACGCGCTTTCCCGGTGGCGTCTCCAACACGGTGTCCGAGTCCTACTGCCCGGGCATCATGACGGCGCTTGCCTCAGACCTGCAGGCCAAGGGGTACCAGTACTACGACTGGAACGTGAGCTCGAGCGACGCCTCGGGCGACCACGTGCCCGTCGACACCATCGTTCAGTCCTCCTGCGCCTATGGCAGCTTCACCAACGTGATCTTGCTCTGCCACGACTCCGCCGCAAAGACCACCACCGTGGAGGCCTTGCCGCAGATCATCGAGTACTACCAGTCCCAGGGCTTCGTCTGCAAGGCCATCGACCGCTCGACCGTCGTGGTACACCATCACATTAATAACTAGCGAACCCAAAACGTGCGGGATGCCTCTCTTTCGAAGCGTGAACCCAAATCGATATCTGAATTGGGTTTGTGGGCGGGGTGCAAAGAGAAAAGCCGCAGGAGAGACAAGGTCTCTACCTGCGGCTTTGTTGTGAGTGCTGTTGACTGGGGTCAAAATCGCGAGCCCAAAACGCAACGGAGGCGCAAATGAGGCCTCGAGCTCCTACGCGGCGTCCTCGAACTGGGAGTTGTAGAGCTCCGCGTAGAAGCCGCCCTTGGCGAGAAGCTCCTCGTGGGTGCCCTTCTCCACGATGTCACCGTCGCGCAGCACGAGGATGACGTCGGCGTTGCGGATGGTGCTCAGGCGGTGCGCGATGACAAAGCTCGTGCGGCCGCGCATGAGCTCGTCCATGGCGCGCTGGATGAGCTCCTCGGTGCGGGTGTCCACGTTGGACGTGGCCTCGTCCAGGATGAGGGCGGGACGGTCGGCCAGGATGGCTCGCGCGATGGTCACGAGCTGGCGCTGGCCCTGGGAGAGGTTGGTGCCCTCCTCGTTGATCACAAAGTCGTAGCCGCCGGCCAGCGTGTGGATGAAGTGGTCGCAGCGCGCGGCCTTGGCTGCGGCCTCGACCTCGGCGTCGGTGGCGTCGGGGCGGCCGTAGCGGATGTTCTCGCGGATGGTGCCGTTGAACAGCCACGTGTCCTGCAGGACCATGGCAAACTCCTCGCGCAGCGCCGCGCGGTTCCAGTCGCGCACGTCGATGCCCTCGACGCGCAGGCTTCCGCCGTCCACGTCATAGAAGCGCTGGAGCAGCTTGATGAGCGTGGTCTTGCCGGCGCCCGTCGGACCCACGATGGCCACGGTCTGGCCGGGTTCGGCCACGCAGCTAAAGTCGTGGATGATGGTCTGGCCGGGCACGTACCCAAAGCGCACGTGGTCGAACTCAACCAGGCCGGGGCGCTCCTCGGCCACCTGGGCGTCTGTCGCCTGCTCCTCCTCCGGCGCGGCGAGAAACTCAAAGACGCGCTCGGTGGCGGCAGCCATGGACTGCAGCGTGTTGCCCACGTTGCCGAGCTGCTGGACCGGCTGGGTGAAGTTGCGGACGTACTGGATGAAGGACTGGATGTCGCCGGGGGTGGCGTTGCCCGTGAGGGCCAGCTGCGCGCCCACCACGACGACGCCCACGTAGCCCATGTTGCCCACCAGGGACATGAGCGGCATCATCAGGCCGGAGAGGAACTGCGACCTCCAGCCGGAGATGAAGAGGCGGTTGTTCTTCTCGTCGAACTCGGCCACGGCGGCGTCGGCGCGGTCAAAGACCTGGATGACGTTCTGGCCGGCGAAGTCCTCCTCGATGATGCCGTTGACGGCACCCAGGACCTGCTGCTGCTCGCGGAAGTACGGCTGCGAGAAGTGAATCATGACCATCATGATGATGGCGGCGGCCGGAAGCGTCAGCACGGTCACGCCGGTGAGCGGCAGGCTGATGGAGAGCATCATCACAAGCACGCCGAGAATCTGCGTGACCGAGGTGATGAGCTGCGTGATGGACTGGTTGAGGGACTGGCCCAGGGTGTCCACGTCGTTGGTGATGCGGCTGAGCACGTCTCCCTTGCTGTGGCCGTTGAAGTAGCTCATGGGCACGACGGAGATCTTGTGGGCGATCTCCTTGCGCATGCGGAAGCAGATCTTTTGCGTGACGCCGGTCATGAGCCAGCCCTGCACGAGGTTGCACGCGGAGCTCGCCAGGTAGAGGCCGAGCAGGAACAGCAGGGTCTTGCCGATCCAGTCAAAGTCCACGGCTCCGGTGCCGCTCACCTTGGCGACAAGCCCCTCATAGAGCTTGGTAGTAACCTGGCCCAGCACCTTGGGGCCCACGATGTTGAAGATGACCGAGCAGATGGCAAAGGCAATGCCGAAGAACACGGCCACCTTGTGCTGGCCCACGTAGCCCAGGAGCTTCAGCATGGTGCCCTTGAAGTCCTTGGCCTTCTCGACGGAGCGTCCGCCGCCGAAGCCGCGGCCGCCCATGGGGCCGCGCTGGCGCTGCTTGGGCATGACGGTCTTGGAGTTCTCGTCTGCCATTAGCGGCTACCCCCTTCCATGACCGCCGCGATCTCTTCCTGCGTGAGGCCGAGCTCCTTGGCGGAAAGCTGTGACTGTGCGATCTCAAGGTAGGCGGGGCAGCTGCGCAGGAGCTCCTCGTGCGTGCCCTGGCCCACCACCTGGCCGTCGTCTAGGACGACGACCTGGTCCGCGTGCATGATGGTGGCTATGCGCTGGGCCACCACCACGATGGCGGCCTCCTTCTGCGTGCGTGCGAGCTCCTCGCGCAGGCGGGCATCGGTCTTGTAGTCAAGGGCGCTGAAGGAGTCGTCAAAGACCACGACCTCGGGGCGCTTGGCCAGGGCACGCGCGATGGAAAGGCGCTGGCGCTGTCCGCCGGAGATGTTCCCGCCGCCCTGGCTGATCTTGGAGCCAAAGCCGCCCTCGCGCTCCTCGATGAAGCCGGTGGCCTGGGCGATTGTCGCCGCCTCGCGCATGGCGTCGTCGGTCACGGACTCGCCGGCAAACTTGAGGTTGGACTCCACGGTGCCCGAGAAGAGCATGCCCTGCTGGGGCACGTAGCCCACGCGGCGGCGCAGCTCGGAGAGGGGAAGGTCGCGGACGTCGATGCCGTCCAGGGTGACCTTGCCTCCCGTGACGTCGTACAGGCGCGGGATGAGCTGCACGAGCGTGGACTTGCCGCAGCCCGTGGAGCCGATGACGCCCAGTGTCTGGCCGGCGTGCACGGTGAAGCTCACGCCGCTGATGACGTCCTCGCGGGCGTCGGGGTACTGGAAGCGGACGTTCTTGAAGACCAGCTCGCCGCGAGGGGCGTCGGCGGCGGGAAGCTGCGGGTGCTCGGGCTCCTTGATGGAGCTCTGGGTGGAGAGGACCTCCTCCACGCGCTCGGCGGCCACCTCGGCGCGCGGCAGCATGACGGAGACCATGGTGAGGATCATGAACGCCATGACGATCTGCATGGTGTAGGAGATGAAGGCCATCATGTCGCCGACCTGCATCACGCCGTCGTTGACGCCGTGGGAGCCGGCCCACACGATGAGCACGGTGATGCAGTTCATGACCAGCATCATGAGCGGCATCATGAAGCTCATGGCGCGGTTGGTGAAGAGCTGGGTGTCCATGAGGTCGCGGGAGGCGTCGTCAAAGCGCTCGAGCTCGTGGTCCTGGCGGCCAAAGGCGCGGATGGGCATGACACCGTCGAGCATCTCGCGGGCGACGAGGTTCACACGGTCCACGAACTTCTGCATCTTCTTGAACTTGGGCATGGTGAGGCCCATGAGCACGCCCACCACGGCGCACACGGCGATGACGGCCACGCCGATGGCCCACTCCAGGCCCGTGTGGGTGGCAAGCACGCGCATGACGGCCACGATGCCCATGATGGGGGCCATGAGCACCATGCGGATGAAGAGGGTCGCCGCCATCTGGATCTGCTGGATGTCGCCGGTCGTCCTCGTCAGCAGCGTATTGGTCGAGAACCGGCTGAATTCAGCCAGGGAAAACTTCTCGACCTTGGCGAAGACATCGCGGCGCAGATTCCGCGACATCCCGGCCGCGATCCGCGAAGCGAGGAAGCCGACAGCGACCGCAGCGGCGGCGGATCCCAGCGCCAACGCCAGCATCAGCGCACCATTGGTGAACAGATAAGAATACTGGATGGCATCCACATCCATGCCGATCGCCTCGTATTCGCCTCTGATATATTGCGCATTGGCCGTATCGGCGCTGCTTTGTCCCATGGCGTCGCTCAGCTTCGTCATCTCCGCCTTGATCTGATCGATCTGCTCCTGGGGAAGCTGGCTGAGCACATCGCTCAGCGATGTGCCTTGCGGCATGCTCTGCATCATCGCCAGCATCTGCTGCTGTTCTGCAGAAAGCGCCTCTGCCTTCTGGGGATCGTTCATCGCCTCCTGCAGCGTCTTCTCCATCTCATTGACGCCGCTCACGCACAGCTCTGCATCTGATAAAGCGAGGTTGAGCGCCGCACGCTGTTCCTCATCCACTAGTTCCAGGATATACAGCGTTTCTTCGCTCAGCAGCGGATATCGCGCGGTCTGCTCGCTGTCTGCCGCAGACGGGCTCACCTTTTCATAATGTTCCTCAAACAGCTGTTGCTGCTGTTCATCCATGAATACTGACAGTTTCTCATATTCTTGCTCACGGATCGCCTCCGGCACGCCGTCTTCGATACCGTTGGCATTGATGCCGACATTGACGATGTTGGACATGTAGTCCGGCATCGTCAGCTCACACATCGCCTGCGCGAAAAGCAGGACGATGATGGCAAGGATGGAAACGGCAAACGGCTTCAGATAACGTCTCAGTTTCAGCATTCTGATTCTCCTTCCAGTTTTGTCTGTTCACGGTCGTGATGATCGCGGTAAAAGTCAATCGCTTTTTTCAGGATGCGCACCATGGCGGCGGCATCCTCCTCTCCCAGCTGTGCGACGAACGACTGCAGATTGCTCTGCATCTGATCCATGCATTCCTGCATATGCGCACGCGCCTTTTCGCTGACCCGGATGTAGACTGTC
>ERZ824488.2319-NODE-2319-length-17406-cov-6.279523_pt1 | contig 17406 bp, 17 predicted proteins | sample MGYA00519936_ERZ824488 | MGnify/ENA primary metagenome ERZ824488 (study PRJEB31778, sample SAMEA3449153) | human gut metagenome | biome: human gut; feature: human-associated habitat; material: faeces | place: United Kingdom | collected 2010/2012 ... | reverse complement strand
ATGATAAGGCTTTTGAACTTGGGACCCGCCAAACATGAGAAAGTAGCGATTTACGCAGTAAATCAGCGGATTTCGAATGTTTGCAGAATTACGAGAGCTGCTTTGCAGCGGAGCAATTCGTAGGTATGTGCTAAAGGAGGAGAAACAAATGAGCAAGGATATGACCCGGGGCAATCCTCTGGGACTGATACTGAAATTTTTTATCCCCGTGCTTCTGGGCAGCGTGTTCCAGCAGTTTTACAGTATGGTGGATACGATTGTCGTGGGAAAATTCGTGGGAGTCAACGCCCTGGCAGGAGTGGGAGCCACCGGTTCCATCAACTTTCTGATTCTGGGCTTCGCCATGGGCATCACGATCGGTTTTGGCGTCAAAGTGGGCCAGCGCTTCGGAGCGAAGGACTACGAAGGCATGAGAAACTATATGGCGAACGGTTTTTACCTCATCGTCATCATCTCGGCCATCATGACGCCGCTCACGATGTATTTCTGTAAGGATATTCTGGAACTGACCGGAACTCCGGAGGAGATTTTTTCCGATTCCTATAACTATCTCATCTGGATCCTGGCGGGAACCTTTTTCTCCATGCTCTATAATGCGGCTTCCGCGATTTTGAGGGCGATCGGAGACAGCCGGACCCCGCTTTTTGCCCTGATTTTTTCTTCCGTCCTGAATATCATTCTGGACCTTCTCTTTGTCATCGTCTTCCATATGGGAACCACGGGCGTGGCTGTGGCGACGGTGACTTCCCAGGGAATTTCCGGCGTCCTCTGTCTTTTCTACATGTTCCGTCATTATGAGGTGCTTCGGATTCGGAAGGAAGAGTTCCAGGTTTCCCTGGAAAAAATGGGCGCTCTCTTAAAACAGGGTATTCCCATGGCGCTGCAGTTTTCCATCACGGCTGTGGGCGGCGTCATTTTGCAGAGCGCGGTAAACGGTCTGGGTTCCGTTTCCGTGGCGGCCATGACTGCGGGAAACAAGATTTCCTTCATTTTCTCAGCAGCCTTTGAGAGCATGGGAACCACGATGGCCACCTACTGCAGTCAGAACCTCGGAGCGAAGGAGTATGGCAGAATCCGGAAGGGCATCCGTTGTGCCTGTCTGATCTGTGCCTGCCTCTGTGTAATTTCCTTTGTGATTGTCTGGAGCGCAGGCAGATATATCGCCCTGCTCTTCATTGATTCCAATGAGACGGAGCTCATGGATCAGATTCAGCTCTTCCTCCGGGTGATCTCATCGTTTTATCCCTTCCTGATGCTGATCTTTATCCTGAGAAACAGCATTCAGGCCATGGGCTACAGCTTCATCGCCATGTTTGCCGGCGTTTTCGAGCTTGTCGGCCGTGCCTCCGTGGCCTTTGGTCTTGTGGGAAGGCTGGGCTTTCTGGGTGTGGCTTTCGCCTCCCCGGCAGCCTGGATTCTGGCAGATGTGATTCTGATCATCACTTATTTCTCCGTTATACGGAAATTTCCGTCGGAGGAAAACGCTGCCGCATAAATTTTTTATCCGTCAAAGATAGGCGAAACTGCCGGTTTTTGGCGGATTTTTTTGTTTCCGGGAGAAAATTTTGGGCAACTTGAAAAAAGCGGGGCTTGCCTATCAGGGAAAAAATGGTTATACTGTAAAAAGGGTGAAAAGAGAGCGTCTCTTTTTTGAGATGCCGGGCGGAATAAAAAATAATGAGACAGCATGCCCGGGACGTGTGGGCGTGCGGAAAAAACAGCAGGAGATGAACATTGAAAACAGACAAAAAAGAAAGTAAATCAGTAAAAATTATCCCTTTAGGGGGACTTGACAAGATCGGAATGAACATTACCGCCATCGAGTACGAAGATACCATCGTGGTGGTAGACTGTGGAATCGCGTTTCCGGAAGGCGACATGCTGGGTATCGACAAGGTGATCCCGGATGTTTCCTACCTGGTGAAAAATAAAGAGAAAGTCAAAGGCTTCGTTATCACCCATGGTCATGAGGACCATATCGGAGCCCTGCCTTACATCCTGCCTCAGCTGAATGTGCCGGTGTATGCCACACGGCTTACGATGGGCCTCATCGAGCACAAGCTGAAGGAAGCCAATCTGATCCGGAAAACCCGACGCAAAGTAGTAAAACAGGGCGGCTATGTCGTTTTAGGCGATATGCGGGTGGAATTTATCAAGACCAACCACAGCATCGCAGGAGCCTCTGCCCTCGCCATTTATACGCCGGCAGGCGTCATTCTCCACACCGGAGATTTCAAAGTGGATTATACGCCGCTTTTTGGAGAACCCATCGATCTGCAGCGCTTAAGTATTATTGGTAAAAAAGGAGTGCTGGCTGTTTTGAGCGACAGTACCAACGCCCTCCGCCCGGGCTTTACCCCGTCTGAGACCAAGGTAGCCAAGACCTTTGATACCCTTTTTGCAGAGCATAAGAAGAGAAGAATCATCGTTGCAACCTTCGCTTCCAATGTGGATCGTGTGCAACAGCTCATCAATACGGCCCACAAGTACGGCCGGAAGGTTATCCTTCAGGGCCGGAGCATGGAGACGGTTATTGAGATCGCCACAGACCTCGGCTATGTGAAGATTCCGGACAAGACCCTCATCAGTGTCAACGATATGAACCGTTATCCCGACGAGCAGCTTGTCTTTATCACTACCGGAAGCCAGGGCGAGGAGATGGCAGCCCTGTCCCGTATGGCCGACGGCACCCACAGAAAGGTGCGGATCAAGCCCAACGATACGATCATTTTAAGCTCCAATCCGATTCCGGGAAATGAGAAAGCCGTATCCCGCATCATCAACGAACTGACGGAAAAAGGAGCTACAGTGATCTTCCAGGATACCCATGTATCCGGCCACGCCTGCCAGGAAGAGCTGAAGCTTATCTATTCCTTACTGAAACCGCGCTACGCGATCCCCGTCCACGGCGAATACCGTCACCGGGCGGCAGCGGCAGGTCTTGCACGGGAGCTTGGCATCCCCGATGAGAGAGTTATGCTGATCCAGTCCGGAGACGTGCTGGAGCTCTCAGAGGAGGAGGGAAAAGTCACCGGAAAAGTTACCGCGCGCGAGGTCTTTGTGGATGGCCTTGGCATCGGCGATGTGGGCAATATAGTCATCCGCGACCGCCAGAACCTTTCCGAGAACGGTATCATTGTCGTGACTCTTTCCCTGGAAAAAGGTACCAACAACCTTCTGGCCGGCCCGGATATCATTTCCAGAGGCTTCGTCTATGTGAGAGAATCCGGCGAGCTCATGCAGGAGCTCCGCGCCGTGGCCATGGAAGCTGTGAAACGCTGCGAGAAGAAGAATTACCGGGAGTGGGGCAAGATCAAAGGAGAGATCCGGGATGCCCTGGACGAGTTCCTCTGGAAGAAGATCAAGAGAAAACCGGTAATTATCCCCATTATCATGGAGGTTTAACGCATGAAAGAATTTCGTTTTGTGATTCTGGGAGCCGGAAATATCGCCGGAAAATTCTGTGAGGCCGTCTCTCTGATTGAGGGCGCGGCTGTGGTGGCCGTGGCCAGCAAAAGCCTCACAAAAGCAATGAATTTTGCAGAGAAAAACGGTGTCGTGAAGGCTTATGGGGACTATGAAGAAATGCTTCAGATGGAAAAACCGGACGGAGCCTACATTGCGGTGACACCGAACGATCATCACCGTCTTTCGATGCTCTGCCTGAAATACGGCGTTCCCGTGCTCTGCGAAAAAGCCATGTTCCGAAACAGCCGGGAGGCAAGGGAGGTCTTTTCTCTCTCTGAGAGAAAAGGAATTTTTGTCATGGAGGCCCTCTGGAGCCGCTTCCTTCCGGCCGTGCGGGAAGCAGAAGAATGGCTGGCTACAGGGAGAATCGGCAAGGCAAAGCTTGCCCATTGCACCATCGGTTTTCGGGCAGACCAGGATCCGGAAAAACGTTATTATTCACCGAAGCTTGGGGGCGGCGCTTCCAAGGATATTACGGTTTATGCCTATGAGATCACGACGTATCTCATCCGCCAGAAACTGAAAAACCGGACTGTTTCCGCTATCTGGAGCGAGAGCGGCGTGGATGAGAGCAGTATTGTGACGCTGGAATTTGAAGAGACGCTGGCAAGTCTTATGACAACCTTCGCCGCAGATACCGACGAGCGGCTGGTCATCTACGGAGAGAGAGGCCGCATCGAGCTTCCTTATCCCCATTATGCATCAGAGGCCTTCCTCTATGGAGAAAAAGGTGAGCTTCTGGAACATTTCCAGGATGAGGTGACGAAGAACGGCTTTACCTATGAGATCGAGGAGATGATCCGCTGCGTGGAGATCGGTCTTTGTGAAAGCCCGGTGGTTCCCCACAGCGCGACGCTTTCCTGCGCGGAGCTTTTCGACGAGATCGACGCTACAGAGCCTGAATAAAAGGAGAGGCCGGCTGCACATTCGGCGGCCGGCCTTCTTTAAGGGGAGGATAAGTATTCTATTTTCTCTTCTGTAGACACTAACAGTATGACCCTTTTGAAAAGGTTTATGCAATAAGCGTTGAAAAAATTTTAAAGTTAGTATATAATAAAATAAGCGTGTCGTAAAGACACCATGTCCTATGAATGAAATAGACATGGTAATGACTAATCTGAAACAAAGGATGGTATAAGTAAAATGGGATTATTACAGGAATGGCGTGAGATTGCCTACAATCAGGAGGCTGATAAAAAACAGCTGCAGAAATTCTGGACCGAGTATTTCCTCATCGAGAAAGGAATCTATGAGAAACTCCTTTCCAATCCGGATGAGGTTGTAAAAGGTACCGTAAAAGAGCTGGCTGACAAATATGGCATCAAGGTTCTGACCATGGCAGGTTTTCTGGATGGTATCAATGACAGCCTGAAAGTGCCGAACCCGATCGAGACCATGGATGAGAACACTGAAGTAACCCTGGCTTTCGATAAAGAGATGCTCTACAAGAACATGGTAGACGCCAAGGCTGACTGGCTGTATGATCTGCCCATGTGGGACGAGATCTTCGAGCCGGATCACAAGAAGAAACTCTTCATTGAGGCAAAGAAGGCAAACACCGTTGTCAAAGGACCGAAGATCGGCAGAAACGATCCCTGCCCCTGCGGAAGCGGAAAGAAATACAAATACTGCTGCGGCAGAAATAAATAAGAAAGTAAGGGAGAAGGCGTCTGTGGAAAAACGGGCGCCTTTTCTTGTAATTCGGAGGAATATGTATGGTTGCAATGATCCTTGGAGGGATCTGTCTGGTCTATTTTGTAATGCTCCTCAGCGTGGGCATGGATTTTTCCGTGATCTGGCTTCTGGTGGGTGGTTTTCTCTCAGCCTCGGGAGCCCTTCATCATTTTGGAAAATGGCATTTGCCGAAGTCGGCAGCCCTGGCGGCGGGAGGCATCCTGGGGGTCTGCCTCCTGATTTTTGCAGGGGTGGAAGGCCTTATCATGACCGGTATGTTTGCAAAAGGGAAGCCGGAACTTGATTATCTGGTGATTCTCGGAGCCCAGGTCCGGGGAACGGTTCCGAGCAGGGCCTTAAGGAAGCGCCTGGATACGGCGCTGGCTTATCTGGAAGAAAATCCCGGGACGATCACTGTGGTTTCCGGCGGCAGAGGCCCCGGGGAGGACATCACAGAAGCGGAGGTTATGAAGGAGTATCTGTTGCTGCATGGCATCGACGAAAAGAGGATTCTTGTGGAGGCGGACTCCACAACCACCAGTGAGAATCTGGATTATACGGGAAAACTCATCGACCGGGAAAAGAAGGTCGGACTGGTGACAAATAACTTTCATATCTATCGGGCGCTTAAGATGGCGAAAAAGCAGGGGTATACGAATGTGAGCGGACTGGCGGCTCCCTCGGACCCGCTTTATCAGATCCACTATCTGGTGCGGGAATTTTTTGCCATGATAAAAGCAGTGGCGAGAGGGGATATCTCCCTCAGGTAAGGCGAAAAGCCGGAAAGGAATACTATGGAGACACTTGAGATGATCAGAGAGGAAGCGGCGCGGGCAGCAGCCCAGCTTTTTGAGGTGGCAAAAATGAAGGAAGGAGAGCTCCTGGTGGTAGGCTGTTCGAGCAGCGAGATCGGAGCGGAGAAGATCGGTACCCATTCCAGCGCGGAGATCGGACAGGCTGTCTTTGAGGGAATCAAAGGAGTGCTGGACAGGCAGGGCGTTTTCCTCGCGGCCCAGTGCTGTGAGCATCTGAACCGGGCGCTGATTCTGGAGCGGGCAGCAGCAGAGAAATACGGCTATGAGGAGGTCAACGTCGTGCCTCAGCTCAAGGCCGGCGGTTCCTTTGCCACGGCTGCTTATGCAGGCTTTAAGGACCCCGTGGCCGTCGAGGAGATCCGCGCCCATGCTGGAATTGATATCGGCGACACTCTCATCGGCATGCATCTGAAGAAAGTGGCGGTTCCCGTCCGGATCGAACAGAAGACCATCGGTTCCGCCCATGTGGTCTGCGCCCGGACAAGACGGAAGTTTGTGGGCGGGGAGAGAGCGCATTATAACCACGATCTATTATAAGTTTTCTTAATTAAAAATGAAGTCCCTTGCTTTGGCAGGGGACTTTGTGATATAAGAATACTAGTACAGTGAAAATTAAGTATCTGCTTACCAGGGTCAAAAGTTCCAAAAGTCGTTCGTGCTTGCACGATAAGACTTTTGAACCTAGTACAGTGAATATTAAGTAACCGCCATATTGACTTGCCTGATTTTTCATCTGCTGCGTTGTCGTCAATCGACGTAGCCACCGCTACGCCTCATTCCTCCGCCTTGCATATGAAGAAATCATTCTGCGTCAATATAGCAGATACTTAATTTTCACTGTACTGGAACCCGGTATGGAGGAGCCTATGATAGAAATTAACGGTGTAAATAAGAAATTCTCCAACACAGACGCCCTGAACAACGTCATCGCCGCAGTCCAGGAAAAGAGCATTTTCGGGCTGGTGGGGACCAATGGAGCGGGAAAAAGCACCCTCCTTCGGATCATGTGCGGTGTGATCTGCCCGGATACCGGCAGCGTCATGGTGGACGGAGAAAACGTATACGAAAATCCGAAAGTCAAAGGGCGGATCTGCTTTCTCTCCGACGAGGCCTATTTTTTTCCGAATGCCACAGGGGAAAGCATGGCGGAATATTACGAGATCCTCTATCCCCATTTTGACGAGTACCGCTTCTTTGATCTCATGGAGCGCTTTCAGCTGGACCGGAGACGGAAACTCGCTTCTTTTTCCAAAGGAATGAAGCGTCAGGTGCTCATGCTCCTTGGAATCTGTGCCGGGACCAAATATCTTCTCTGCGACGAGACCTTCGACGGCCTGGATCCGCTGATGCGTCAAGCCATGAAGAGCATCCTGGCCGGGGAACTCTCCAAACGCGATTTTTCCGTGGTCATTGCGTCCCACAGCCTTCGTGAACTGGAGGATATCTGCGATCACATCGGTCTTCTGCACAAGGGCGGCATCCTTTTGTCCAGGGATCTGGAGGATATGAAATACCACATCCACAAGCTCCAGTGCGTGATCCGGGACCCGGAGAAGGAAAAAGAACTCCTGGAAGAGCTGAACGTGGTGCAGTACGAGAAAAGAGGCTCGCTCCTCACGGTCATCGCCCGGGGAACGAGACAGGAGATTCTTATGAGTATAGAGGAGAAGGACCCTGTATTTTCCGAGGTACTTCCGCTGACTCTGGAAGAAATTTTTATCAGCGAGACGGAGGTTGCCGGATATGATATCAAAGAGATCATTCACGATGCTGTTAAAAGATGACCTGAAAAAGAGAAGCTGGCTCCTGGTGATGTCATTCCTCGTTTTCTGCCTGATCTTTCCGGGAGTCATCCTGGATAACATCCAGGGGATGATCAGCATTTACGGGGAGACGGACCTGAGCCCGCGTTTTCTGAATGCGCTCACCTACAGCGGAAACAATTACTACGCGCTGGCGGTGGTATTGATGGCGGCTATCTGTGCCCTCACGGGTTTCTCCTATATTTATTCCCGGCCGAAGCTGGATTTCTATCACAGCCTGCCGGTGAAACGGGAGACCTGGCTGCTTTTAAAGGCTGCTTCCGGTCTTGTGATCTTTGCCGGAGCCACGGGGGCTGCCGCGATCGAGGAGCTTTTCATGGGAGCCATTTATCATGTGGCGGATCTGAACCTTGTCCAGGCGGTGCTGGGGAAATTTTTCCTCTATTTACTGATCTTTCTCGTGGCCTATTTTCTCTGCCTCGTGGCGATGCTGATGACGGGGAAGCTTCTGGTCAGCGTTCTTCTGGTGCCGCTGCTTTTTGGCTTTACCGGTCTTGTGGCCTGGCTTTACCGGCTCTTTGAGCGGACCTTTTACACGGGGTATCTGGAGCAGGAGATTCCCAATCTTTTCCGGAAATATCCCTGCCCGGCCACCTGCATGCTGGACCTCACAGAAAAATGGAACCAGTATGTGGAAAATGGCCTTTCCGGGGATTTGCCCTTTCTGGAGCTGGGGATTCTGATTCTGTTTCTACTGGTGGAGATTCTGCTTTCCGTCTGCCTTTACCGGAACAGGAGGTCGGAGGCGGCAGGAAATTCAGTGGTCTTCCCGAAGATCGGCGTGCTCATCAAGATTCTGGCAGTCTGCACCGTCTCCCTGGCCGTGGGAATCTTTCTCAAGACCTTTTCCTATACCCAGAGTGATCTCTGGTTTTTCGGCGGCATTGCTCTGGGGCTGCTGGTATTTACGGGAGTCGTGGATTTCATTTATTATACAGATATCCGGAATGTGCTGAAACGGCCACTGGAGCTTCTCGCGGTGACGGTGCTGACTTTTGGCATCGCTCTGGTATTCCGCTTTGATCTTCTGGGCTACGACACTTACCTTCCGGATGCGGATAAGATCGCCTGCATGTCAGTGAATAATTATGCCCTCGCCAACGTTTACCATCAGGTCATGACCTATACGGAAATGTCAAGCACCAGCACCACCAGCGAGGATTCCACTCAGGTGCTGGATTCCTACCAGTTGACGGAGTTCGAACCCATCTATGCTATGGCGGAGAACGGAAGTCAGAACGCCGACAGAGGAACCGAGGAGGATGTGACAAAAATCCTGGTGGATATCCGTTATAACCTGAAAAATGGCCGGGTCGTTTATCGGACTTACCCTGTGGACAGAGACGTTTTCGAGGAAAATGCAGAGAAGCTTTATGAGAAGCCGGGCTTTATCAAGGCGATGTATCCGATTTTCGGAAGAAAATGCGAGGAAATCTCTTCGATCTGGGCTTATGGCGTCAACACCCGGAATGGAAGTTATACCTTCCAGAGCCAGCAGGAAAAAGAAGAGTTTGCCAAGGCTTATGAGGAGGATCTTCTGACGCTTAAATACAGCGATATTTCCGGCAGCGAACTTCTGGGAACGATGTCCATCAGCTACGAGCCGGAGCATCAGGAAGTGAAAAACGGAAGCATAGAGGCCAACCTCATCAGCGACGAGGACAACGGCTATCCTATTCTCAGGTCCTTTACGCGGACGATTCAGGTTCTGGAACAGTTCGGAGTTGTTTTCCCGGATACCCTGGACCCGAATGAGGTGAGAGCGCTCACGGTCTGGTATGAAAATAATGATTTCGCTCTGAATCTTCTGGCTGTGGGAGCCGGAGAGACGGATCTCATTTCCGACAGCCAGAAAAAAGAACTTTTGAGCATGCTTTCCTATAAGTACTGCACGGCTCCGGATACGGATGATGATATCTATTACATCACTGCCTACGGCTCGGATGACGACTACCTGCAGACCTTTATGGTGCCGGGAAGTGAGCTTCCGGAGGACATCCGTACGATCCTGGAAAATAATATGCGTCAGAGAACTTCTGAAAAAAGTCGGATCACGCCTTGACAAAATGAGAAGCTGTGTTTATAATCAGTCCCAGGTAAAGCATTAGAAGACGAATAGAGTGGCAGAATGTCTCAGAGAGGGATGATAGAGGTGCGAGCATCCCGGCAGGAACCATTTGAAGACCAGCTTCTTTTTAAGCGGCCCCAATCCGGCCCGGTTTGACACCGTTATCATCTCAATGAGTGGCTGTGCCAGAAATAAGGGTGGAACCGCGGGAAAATGATAACTCGCCCCTTGTGATCTTTCCGAGAAGAAGGATCACAGGGGGCTTTTAATTTTGCAAGGAGGAAAATTATGATCATCACACTGAAAGACGGCTCTAAAAAAGAGTACGCAGAAGCAAAAAGCGTTTATGACATCGCTATGGACATCAGCGAGGGCCTGGCCCGGGTTGCCTGTGCCGGCGAGATCAACGGCGAGGAGGTAGATCTTCGTACCGTTGTGGATTCTGACTGCGAGCTGAACATTCTGACTTTTGACAGCGAGGGAGGAAAAGCTGCATTCCGCCACACTGCTTCCCATATCATGGCTCAGGCCATCAAACGTCTGTATCCGGAGACCAAACTGGCCATCGGACCTTCCATCAAAGACGGTTTCTACTACGATGTAGACAGAGAAACTCCTTTTACCAGCGAGGATCTGGAGAAGATCGAGGCTGAGATGAAGAAGATCGTCAAAGAAGCCCTTCCGCTGGAGCGTTTCACAATGACTCGCGAAGAGGCCATCAAATTCATGCAGGAAAAAGAAGAACCCTACAAGGTACAGCTGATTGAGGATCTTCCGGAAGATGCAGAGCTGAGCTTTTATCGTCAGGGCGAGTTTGTGGACCTCTGTGCAGGACCGCACCTCATGAACACCAAGACCGTGAAGGCCTTCAAACTCACCAGCCTGGCAGGTGCTTACTGGAGAGGAAACGAGAAAAACAAGATGCTGACCCGTATCTACGGTACTGCATTTACCAAGAAAGCAGACCTCGAAGAGTATCTTGCCCGCATCGAGGAGGCAAAGAAGAGAGACCATAGAAAGATCGGTAAAGAGCTGGGTATCTTCATGATGAGAGAAGAGGGACCGGGCTTCCCGTTCTTCCTGCCGAAGGGAATGGTTCTGAAAAACACTCTGCTGGACTACTGGAGAGAGATCCACAACAAAGCAGGCTATCAGGAGATTTCCACCCCGATCATGCTGAACCGTCAGCTTTGGGAGACCTCCGGTCACTGGGATCACTACAAAGAGAACATGTACACCACCGTCATCGATGACCAGGATTTCGCTATCAAACCGATGAACTGCCCGGGCGGCGTTCTGGTTTACGAGTCCGAGCCGCGTTCCTACCGTGATCTGCCGCTTCGTATGGGAGAGCTGGGGCTGGTTCACCGTCATGAGAAATCCGGACAGCTCCACGGTCTGATGCGTGTGCGCTGCTTCACCCAGGATGATGCCCATATCTTCATGACTCCGGATCAGATCCGTGAGGAGATCAAAGGTGTTGCAAAACTGATCGACGAGGTATACAGCCTCTTCGGCTTCAAATATCATGTAGAGCTCTCTACCCGTCCGGAAGATTCCATGGGAAGCGACGAGGACTGGGAGATGGCTACCGATGCTCTTCGGGCTGCTCTGGATGATCTGGGTCTGGATTACGCAGTTAACGAGGGTGACGGCGCATTCTACGGACCGAAGATCGACTTCCATCTGGAGGATTCTCTGGGAAGAACCTGGCAGTGCGGTACCATTCAGCTTGACTTCCAGCTGCCGCAGCGCTTTAACCTCGAGTACATCGCATCTGACGGCGAGAAACATCGTCCGATTATGATTCACCGCGTTGTATTCGGTTCCATCGAGCGTTTCATCGGTATTCTGATCGAGCATTTCGCAGGCGCATTCCCGACCTGGCTGGCTCCGGTACAGGTTCGCGTACTGCCGATCTCCGATAAATACATGGAATATGGCCAGAAAGTTCTTGCTGAGCTGAAAGAGGCCGGTATCCGTGCCGAGATCGACACCAAGGCTGAGAAGATCGGCTACAAGATCCGTGAGGCAAGACTGCAGAAGATCCCCTATATGCTGGTAGTCGGCGCCAAAGAGGAAGAGGACGGCGTCGTATCTGTGAGAAGCCGTTTCAAAGGCGACGAGGGCCAGAAGGGTCTTGATGCCTTCATCTCTGATATCAAAGAGGAGATCAAAAACCGCGAGAACCGCAAGGTGGAAGTGGAAGAGCAGAAGTAAATTTTTTTGAATAAAAAATGAGATAACGGCAGATACTGCTTCTGTACGCAACTGTTCAGTACCTTCACAGTTACGAGCAAAAATCCAATGAAAATCGCCTTTGGCGATGGGATTTTTGCATGCAACCCTCGGTGTTTTGGCATATTCATGCCAAAACACCTCGCGGGATAGTGACTCCTGAATGGTTACTGTGCGCCAATAAAAAAGGAGGTAGTATCATGCCGTTATTAGTTTGTTCAGCGATGAGCTGTATCTACAACAAAGGAGAGTACTGCAGCAAGGGAGATATCACCGTCGGAGGAAAAGAGGCCGAGCAGCCGGGAGAAACCTGCTGTGAGAGCTTTATGGCCAGAACCGGAAACGGAGTGACCAGCAGCGCCGGCGTTCCCAGCGCCACCATCGACGTGGGCTGTAAGGCCTGTCACTGTCAGTACAACGAGGGTCAGTGCTGTACCGCACCGAAGATCGATATCGACGGCTCTTCTGCAAAACAGAAGGAAGAAACCCAGTGCGGAACTTTCCATTGTAACTGTGGAAAATAATTTGAAAAAAACTTGTTGACAATGTGGGAAATCTATGGTATCCTAGTGCAGGTTAAGAAAAGAAAGCAGAGTGTCCACTCTCACCTCAGCACGAGTCAGTGACTGGCGGTTCATAGATTTCCCTGTTGAAACGGGGCATTTGTATGGTGGACAATCGCGTCCATCTTTTTTTATGTCCGCTGATCATCATGAACAAACAACGGTACGGAGGTGCAAAACAATTAGCGAATTAATGATTAACGAGCAGATCCGCGATAAGGAGATCCGCTTGATTGGAGAAAACGGAGAACAGTTAGGTATTATGTCTGCCAGAGATGCTATGAAGATGGCAAAAGAGGCAGAGCTTGATTTGGTAAAAATTGCTCCTGCGGCTAAACCGCCCGTCTGCAAGATTATCGATTATGGAAAATATCGTTACGAGCAGGCCAGAAAAGAAAAAGAAGCTAAGAAAAAACAGAAGACCATCGAGGTCAAAGAAGTTCGCCTGTCACCGAATATTGACGTGAATGATTTGAATACCAAGGTAGGAGCGGCAAGAAAGTTCATCGAGAAAGGCAACAAGGTAAAAGTAACCCTGCGTTTCCGTGGACGCGAGATGGCTCATATGCAGAGCAGCAAGCACATCCTGGACGACTTCGCAGAACAGCTGAAGGATGTCGCCAGTGTGGATAAGCCCCCGAAGATCGAGGGTCGAAATATGACAATGTTTTTAACTGAAAAACGCTAATCACGCAGTTAAAATAGGGGAAAGCCTTCGGGTTTGACCGTGCGGTGTCATAACCGCAGATAGATTCAGAATAAGGAGGAACATAAGAATGCCCAAGATTAAAACCAGCAGAGCAGCTGCAAAACGTTTCAAAAAGACAGGAACCGGTAAATTAAAGAGAAATAAAGCTTATAAGAGCCATATCTTAACCAAGAAGACCACGAAGAGAAAGAGAAACCTGAGAAAGGCTACAATCGTGGACGCTACCAACTTCAAGAACATGAAGAAGATTTTACCGTATTTATAATCGAAAGACTGAAGGAGGAAATTAAGAGATGGCAAGAATTAAAGGCGGCTTAAACGCTAAGAAGAGACATAACAGAACCCTGAAACTGGCAAAAGGTTACAGAGGCGCACGTTCCAAACAGTATAGAATCGCAAAACAGTCTGTTATGAGAGCTCTGACCAGCTCCTATGCAGGAAGAAAAGAGAGAAAGCGTCAGTTCAGACAGCTGTGGATCGCTCGTATCAACGCAGCAGCTCGTATGAATGGTCTTTCCTACAGCAAATTCATGTATGGCCTGAAACTGGCTGGCGTTGAGATGAACAGAAAGATCCTGGCTGACATGGCTATCAACGATGCTGAGGGCTTCAAGACTCTGGCAGAGCTGGCAAAGAGCAAACTGGCTTAAGATAAGTGGATCATAAAGGCAGGCTGAATGGAGAAATCCGGCAAGACTGCCTTTTCTCTTATGTAATGAGTAAGACAGATGGTCGCGGCTGACAGTCCGAAAGGTGTCAGACGAGGAAAGTCCGGGCTTCACAGGGCAGGGTGCCGGATAACATCCGGTGGAGGCGACTCCAAGGACAGTGCAACAGAAATGAACCGCCCGCTTTGGCGGGTAAGGGTGGAAGGGCAGTGTAAGAGACTACCGCCCGGCTGGTAACAGACGGGGCACATGTAAACCCCATCCGAAGCAAGACCGAATAGAGACATACGGCGGCCCGTCGGTCTCAGGTAGGTCGCTTGAGCCTGCTGGCAACAGCAGGCCTAGATAGATGACCATCCAACGACATAACCCGGCTTATCGTTTTGCTCATTAAAAAAGTATATTATATATAGAAGGAATACCCGCAGTCCGCTGCGGGTTTTGCTTTATCCAGAGGAAGATCGAATGAAGAAAGTAAGAAAACATTTTTGTTTTTACGGAAACGTCCAGGGTGTGGGCTTCCGCTCCAGAGCCAGATGGATGGCTTCTGGCCTTGGCCTTACAGGCTGGGTGAAAAATGAATGGGACGGAAGTGTGGAGATGGAAGTTCAGGGCGACCCGGCGGCCATCGCGAAGCTGCTGGAACAGCTGAAGAGAATGAGTTATGCGTGGATCGACCGCATGAGCTGCATGGATATGGATGTTATCGAGGAGAGCGGCTTCCATGTGAGATGAGCCACTGGGGACGGAGTTAATGGCTTTTTCTGTCCCTGATGGTTTGGCGTGTTGCATTGTTCATATTCTGCAAAACTGCTAAATGTTCGTGAGTATCAGGACGGTTGCTTTGCCTGCAACTCTGCTTGGATGATTGAAAGCTTTTTAGTATATTCTGGTGGATAAAAAAATTTGGAAAAATTGAAAAAAGTGGTTGACAGATGGCGGAATTACATGTATAATACTAAATGTTCGTGAGGAACAGAAAACTTCATAGAGCGAGCGGGAGTGCTGGAATTGGCAGACAGGCTAGACTAAGGATCTAGTGTTGGCAACGACGTGTGGGTTCAAGTCCCATCTCCCGCATCTTTCTTAAAAGTTGGATGTGTTGTTCGAAGAACAAAATGCGGAAGTGGCGGAATTGGCAGACGCGCAGGCTTCAGGTGCCTGTGGTAGCAATACCGTGCGGGTTCAAGTCCCGCCTTCCGCATTATTTTTTGCTTAAAACGAATTGCGGAAATGAGAGTTAAGATGTGAAGTCTTGGCTCTTTTTTTATATAGTGGCTTTGGAAGCCTCCACGGGAATATGCAGGGGGGGGTAACCATCAGAGTCGCTCATGGTGTGTCCGCCTTTCTACTTATTAATATATCACAACAGCAATGGTGGTTAAATCTTTGTCTACGAGTTGAAAACAAGACAATAAACGAGTAATTGTTTGGCTGATTTCACTTTCGATGACTTCATTCAACTTATCCCTTTATTTTTCATGATCTATTGTTAGAGCCCGGAGAAATTAACCATTCAGAGTCCGGAAGAAACAGCCAATTGGAGATCCCTGGAAATAACCATTCATAAAATTATATCTGATGAAACTAGCATATCATTTGCTTACCACAGCCTTCAATCTGAATCAATGGCAAGGGCTACGCCGGCAAATATGCCCCATTGACACAGTTTCAGCCTGTTGTATAAAGTAATCAAGCAGAACAAGAAGATGTTCTGCTGAAGCCTACTTGTTATGGTCATTTCTATTGGACAGTAATTGGCTTTTTCTGTCGGTCTCAGATTAGTTGATTCTGTTGGTCTTACATTGCCTGTTTCAAGCGGGCTCTAACAGCCGGAATAATCAGAAATTACATGAAATAAGAGGAGAGCACTACATTACTATTTTTCTTCATGAATCCACCCTCTCCATATCATCGTCACCTCCCGGTCTGACGTAAGCCCTCCTATTTCCTGGCGTGCTCTGGAAGGGGAGACACGAGGGGGTGGGACTGGCGCAACACCGATGGTTTTCCTCTCGTTATATTCCGCGGTGGCTTTTCAAAGCCACCATACAAAAAAGAGCCAAGGCCTTTCGGTCTGACTCTTTTATTCATCCCTGCAATTCTTTTTAAAAAACAAAAGAATGCGGAAGGCGGGACTTGAACCCGCACGGTATTGCTACCACAGGCACCTGAAGCCTGCGCGTCTGCCAATTCCGCCACTTCCGCATTTTGTTCTTCGAACAACACATCCAACTTTTAAGAAAGATGCGGGAGATGGGACTTGAACCCACACGTCGTTGCCAACACTAGATCCTTAGTCTAGCCTGTCTGCCAATTCCAGCACTCCCGCTCACTCTGTGAAGTTTTGTGTTCCTCAGGAACAAGACAGATTATAGCATCGTTTTTGCCACTCGTCAACTACTTTTTTCGAATTTTTCAAAATTTTTTAAACATAATTTTACTACCTCTTACTGTTTTTAATGTTGTTATTGATATTGCTTCTTCAATTCCTTTTATAACACAGTTTTTACAGGTTGTTGCTTATATTGTTCCTTGGAGCAATATATTACCTATTATTTTAATTATGTTTTCAATGTTTTCTTTTAGAATTGGTTTAGCACTTATAAAACTTATTATTTATATTATCCCACTATGGTGATATGAAGGGGGTGTTTTGTTTTGAATAAAGTGTATATTATTTTATTAGCAATCTATTTTTTTATAGAATTTTTTGTTGTTGCAAAACAGACAAAAAAGATAAAAGAGTTAGAAGATGAAAATTTAAAATTAAAGCAATTATTGGAGAGGTAGTATGTTTATTATTGTTATTTTATTATATATTTATACTATATTTGCTACTTTGTATATATTTACTAAAATTGTTAATATAGAACATGATATAGATACTTTATATGATAGTTATTCAAAAGCTATTGAGAATATGATTAAGGAAGGAGCTAAAAGAAAATGCTAAGTGCTTTTTGGACTTTGTTAAAACTATTTATAGAATTTCTTAAGTATCCATTTTATGCTTTTTGTATAATGTTTCTATTAATTCTTATTAGTTGCAGTTTTTTTTATATAAAAGGGCTTATGCAAGGTAAGAGAATTCCCAAAGGCCTTCGTAGGAGAATTCGTAAACCTAGTTTGCTTAAAAAAATCTTTATATTAATGCCTAAGCAATACATTGAAGATTTATTTACCAGACCAGCTGACTTTTTTAGTTATCAGGGTTTAATTATCTTTGAGGGCAGACAAGGCTCAGGAAAAACTATAAGTATGGTACAGTTTATGAGAGATATGCAATATGAATATCCAGAAGCAAAATGTACAACAAATTTGGCTTATACGGATGAAAATATACCTTTAAAGACTTGGACTATGCTGGTAGACTATAA
>ERZ824488.2316-NODE-2316-length-17417-cov-6.403352_pt1 | contig 17417 bp, 31 predicted proteins | sample MGYA00519936_ERZ824488 | MGnify/ENA primary metagenome ERZ824488 (study PRJEB31778, sample SAMEA3449153) | human gut metagenome | biome: human gut; feature: human-associated habitat; material: faeces | place: United Kingdom | collected 2010/2012 ... | reverse complement strand
AGTCTAATAAATCAAACAAATTTTTATAAAACGGAATTTAGTCTAAAAATTTGCGCACTATATCAGAAATATTATTACTTTAAATATTTATATTTTAATCAGCATTACCTAAATTTAAATAAATTCCTATTGCAATTCACATTTTTCACAAACTTCTAACTTTCTACCTTTTTAGCAACCACTACCATTCTTCCATTATCAGTTGAAAATTCACAAGTGGATAATGTAATTAAATCAGTAGGATACTGAGTATCAACATCTATATCATACAATGAAAGATCTTTAATATTTTTAATATATTCATCATATTCTTTTTCTGTAAGATCACCATAATACTTATAATACTTAAACACATCATCATCCTTCTCATAAACTTTAGATAAAAAGACTGCTATAACTTCATATTTCATATGTCCATCTGAAATAGTATAAAAATCAATAGTTTTATGCTTTTTATAATAAGATTCTTCTTTATATTTTAACAAATCTGTAAACATTGTACCCGTATCTAAATTATGACCATGAATTATTAAATTAATATCAGTAAGACTATTATATTTATCTATATAAATACTTCCTTCACGCTTATAATCTTTATTATAATCACGTCTTAAATAATAGTCATCATCACTATATAAAACAGGATAATTTATCTTAGAATTATCTATTTTAATCCATCCTATCACATCTTCATTTTTCTTATTTAAATCTACTAATTCTCCAATTATTTCATCAGTCTGCTCTTCTGATTTTTCGTTAATATTCTCTTCCTTCACATCAACGGTTTTAGTATAAATTGTATAAAAACACCCAAAAATAATCAAACAAAATAGCAAAATTAGTACAATAAGTATAATTTTCTTTTTAAAATTTTTTCTCAATTTTTTATTTTTCTTTGTCACAATACCACCTAATTTTCTCATCTAATTAATTATAACAAAAAAAGTAATATTTATAAACTTTAATTTTCAAAGATTTTAAATAATTGCATACAAAAAGAGTATTGAACTTAATCAATACTCTAAAATTCTTATTTTACTACATATAATTTAAGTCCTAAATTACTAAATAAATCTCCAGTATAAGGTACATCATCTAAGTTCTTATTGATATCACTATAATTATCAGTAACTTCTCCAAGACTTGGATCTGAAACAACTGGTTCATCCTGAGGTATTTCAACATATTTAGCATAAAGATTAATATTATCTGTTACAGGTATTGTATCATCAAATGGAGTTTCATAAGTGCTATCAGTAAACCATCCCTCAAAGTTATATCCATCAAGACTAATAACATAATCATTTAATCCTTCAAGGCTACTTCCATTAGGAATAGCTACAACAGATTGAACATCAAACACATTAATAGTAACATATACATAATCTGCTAAAGTACCATAAATAATTCCATTAGTAGCACTGACATCAGTATTATCTAAAATTATATCATTATTAATATTAGATGATGAAGTAACATTATAAACTGCACTAGGATTTCCAACTGGAGCATTATTTATAAGTTCAGAATTTGTAATATTAATTTCAACATTTTCACTTACGGAATAAGAAGAACTAATAACAATTAAATCTTCAACTACATTAGTAACAAGATTAGTAACAACTGAATTATCAATATTTAATTTTAATCCTTTTTGTCCACCAATTACAATTGTTCCATAATTATCTGAACTTCCTGAATAAGTATTGTATCCAGTTAAAGTTGAATCACTAACATTAACAATATTTCCTTCTACTTGATTAGGTTTTTGAGATACTCCATTAGAAATATCTAACGCTGCATATCCAGTAAGAGTAGATCCTGTAATAGATATATTATTATCAGCTCCAGAAACCCAAACAGCATATTTAGCTGCAACATCACTATTAGTAATATTTAACTCTGTTCCATTAGCAGTTCTTTCAACCCAGATACCATCAGCACTATTAGTATTATAAGTACCATTATATCCAGTATAAGCTACTGTAGCGTTATTAACATTAACTGTAGATTTTGCTTTAATATCAATTAAAGTAGAACTATCATTAATAGTTAAACTATCTAAAGTAACATCAACATTAGAAGTATTTACAATAACAGTACCATTAATAATAACACCATCCTTAGAAGCTCCTTTTAAAGTAATATCCTTAGTTATAGTAATATCTCCATTATAAGTACCATTTTCAATAACTAATGTATCACCAGGATTAGCACTAGCAACTTTACTAGCTAAATCATCACCACTACTTACATTGATAGTATCTGCATTAACACCTGCAATACAGAAAAAACTAGCAAAAATCATTGTTAAAAACACTTTAAATTTCACCTTATCTCCTCCTTTCATAATTAAAATATAAACTACTAAAAACTAAAAGTCAATACATAACAATTTAAATTTTTATGTTTACACAATCAAACTAAATCTATATTCAAGGCAATTTCAAAATATACGGATCCTCATAAGTACCACTACCACCAGTTCTTATAACATCATACTTTAAACTTAAAACAGGACGAGTAATGTGTAAAGTACCACCAGTATTTGAACCATTAATATGTCCTTCAGGATAAATTGTATAAGTAGTTACTAAGTATCTAGTATGCTGATTTAACAACCATTCATGTTCTCCCTTATATAACCAGTTATCAGCCTTACAAACTCTTAAATCTTCACCTTCAGAAGAAGAAAATACCTTATCATCGCACCCAAGGCTTGCATAACCATAATCGCTGGCATACATAAGAGCTATTTTATTGATATGACTAGTAATGTTATAGCCAAAATGAGTGGTACCACTTATTTTTCTCTCGTATTTAAACATTTCACTTGATTTTACATTGTTATTATTATAGCCTCCAAGATAATATTTAGTATTTCCAATCATATTTTTTGCAGATTCTTTTAAAGAATTATAATAATTACTATTCATATAATTATTTAAAGAAGCACTTACCCAATTATTTGTACCAATAGTATCCCATAATGTATTCCCAATTGAACTAGTGTTTATTATTTTTACCCTGTTTTCTATATTGCCTGTGCCATCATCTGTAGGAAAAACTCCAATTATTCTCCAAATTTCATCATTAAAACTAACATAATTATTAGGTCCTTTTCCTCGAAATCTATATTCTTCTACATCCTCATTATAAGGATTTTGCAAACTTTCATCTCCTGCATGAAATATTTTTTCTAAACCACCACTTCCCGATTTTGCAATTAAATATTGGCTAAAAACATGATGAATCTCCACTTCTATGGTTTTTTCTCCAACTATTGTATCACTAAATAGAGCATATGAACTTTTTGTTATGCTCATCCCTACAAATATTGCTATTAAAATTATTCCTACACCAAATAAAGATATGAATACTTTGTTTATTTCCAATATATCTTTATTTAATGTCCTATAAAAGTACCCCCCCCCCAAGTCTATTTTTCATTGCAGCTTGTTCTTTTTGTTTCCTCATTTTACCACTACTTTCTTTAGTTTCTTATATTTTTATTATACATATCTTTTATCTTTATTGCAATAAAAAAGAACCAGTTTTACACTAGTTCAATTATTACCATTAAGGCATCGTCACCTTTTCTTTCATTAAGTTTTAAAATTCTTGTATATCCACCATTACGGTCCTTGTAACGAGGAGCAAGCTCTTCAAACACCTTTTTAGTAGCTTCTTTATTATTCATAAGAAATGCTAATGCTTTTCTACGAGAAACTAAAGAACCATTTTTTCCATAAGTAATAGTCTTTTCTACAACTTTTCTTACTTCTTTAGCTCTAGCTTCTGTCGTTTCTATTTTCTCATTCATGATAAGAGAAATAGCAAGATTAGCAAGCATACTTCTTCTATGTTTATTATCTACACCTAATTTTCTCATCTTATTTACTCCTTTCGTTAATCATCATCTCTTAAAGAAAGATTAAGTTCTTTTACTTTATCAAGTACTTCTTTAAGAGATTTCTTACCTAAATTACGTATTTTCATAACTTCAGAATCAGATTTATTAACTAAATCTTGTAAAGTATGAATTCCTGCTCTTTTTAAACAATTGTAAACACGAACTGAAAAATCTAAATCTTCAATAGCAGTTTCAAGCGCTTTTTGTTTAGGGTCTTCTTTCTTTTCAATCATCATTCCAGAAACATCTGCAATATCATCTAATTTAGTAACAATTTCTAAATGTTCAATCAAAATTCTTGAAGCTAGCGCAATTGCTTCTTCTGGTTTGATTGAACTATTAGTCCAAACTTCCATTACTAATTTATCATAACTTTCATCTTGTCCAACACGAGCATCTTGTACTTCATAAGCTACTCTTTCAATAGGAGAATAAAGTGAATCAATAGCAATAATTCCTATTTTCTTATTCTCTAAAAGTTTTTTATTTTCTTCTGCTCTAACATAACCTCTGCCAGTTGAAACAGTCATTTCCATATCAATTTTTCCGCCTTCTGCTAAAGTACAAATAACATGATCCTTATTAATAATTTCCACATCGGCATCACAAATTATATCTCCTGCTGTAACAACTCCTGGAGTATTCTTAGATACTTTAATTACCCTATCCTCAGGACAATGTTTCTTAATTACTATTCCCTTTAAATTTAAAACTATTGTTGTAACATCTTCAATAACACCTTCAATAGTTTGAAATTCATGTAATACTCCATCAATCTTCACATTAGTAATAGCATGCCCTGGAAGTGAAGAAAGCATTACTCTTCTAAGAGCATTACCAATAGTATATCCAAAACCTCTTTCTAGTGGTTCTAGTTCAAATTTACCATAATTATTTTTTTCTACATACTCAGTTATTTTATAGTTTGGTTTTTCAAATTGAATCATATAATCCCCTCCTTAAATTAGTTACGTGGTCTCTTAGGTGGACGACATCCATTATGAGGAATTGGAGTTTCATCTTTAATAGAAGTAACTTCAAGTCCTGCAGTTTGTAGTGATCTTATTGCAGTATCCCTACCAGGACCAACACCATTTACCACAACATCTACTTTGCGCATTCCCATATCATATGATGCGCGTCCAGCTTTCTCAGCAGCAATTCCTGCTGCATAAGGAGTAGATTTTTTACTGCCTTTAAAACCACAAGCCCCTGGAGCTGCCCAAGATATAACATTTCCATCCTTATCAGTAATTGTAATAATTGTATTATTATATGTTGAATGGATATGACAAACACCTTCAGGAACATTCTTTTTTACTTTTCTTTTTCTTTGCTTATAAGCCATTGTTTAACCTCCTTAAACTAATCTTCCTATTTTTTCTTATTAGCAACAACTTTACCTTTACCCTTACGAGTTCTAGCATTTCTATTAGTTCTTTGTCCTCTTACAGGCAATCCTCTTCTATGACGCATACCTCTATAACATCCCATTTCTTTTAGGTTTTTAATGTTCATAGAAACTTCACGTCTTAAATCACCTTCAGTTGTATACTTATTTAACTCTTCACGAATTAATCCTAATTCTTCATTAGTTAAATCTTTAGTTTTCTTACTACCATCAATATTAACTGCTTCAAGTATTTTCTTAGCAGTCGTTTTGCCTATTCCATATACATATGTAAGTGACACAACGATTTTCTTATCATTTGGTATTTCAACACCTTTAATACGAGCCATATTATTCCTCCTTACTAACCTTGAACTTGTTTATGTTTGGGATTTTCACAAATCACCATAACTTTGCCTTTACGTTTAATAATTTTACATTTTGGACAGATTTTCTTAACTGACGCTTTTACTTTCATTTTTATACCTCCTAATTCCTATAGGTTATTCTTCCTCGAGTTAAATCATAAGGTGACAGTTCTATTGTAACTTTATCTCCTGGAGCAATACGAATATAATTAAGTCGCATTTTTCCAGAAATAGTAGCTTGTACTACATGTCCATTAGAAAGTTCCACTTTGAATTCTCCTCCGGGAACCACCTCTAATACTTTACCTTCAACTTCAATTACATCTTTCTTAGCCATTTTGCATCGCTCCTGTCAAAATTTCATATCCATCGCTAGTTACCACTACTGTATGTTCAAAATGCGCTGATGGACTATAATCACGGGTCTCAATAGTCCAATTATCATCTAAAATAACTATGTCTGGACTACCAAGATTAAGCATTGGTTCAATTGCTAAAACCATACCTTTTTTTAATTTAGGACCAGTATTTTTTTCTCCATAATTAGGAACATCTGGATCTTCATGAATACTTGTTCCAACTCCATGTCCTACAAGTTCTTTTACCACTCCTAAATTACATTCCTTAGCATAACTTTCTATTGCAAAAGAAATATCTCCAATTCTATTACCAGGTTTTACCTGTTCTAAGCCTTTAAATAAAGCTTTTTCAGTATCTACTAATAATTTTCTTTTTTCTGCACTAACTTTTCCTACTTCATAACTCCAAGCACTATCACCATGATAACCTTTATAACAAGCTCCAATATCTATTGAAATAATATCTCCATCTTTTAATTTATAAGTACCTGGTATTCCATGTACAACCTCTTGATTAACACTTGTACAAATACTTCCCGGAAATCCATCATACCCTTTAAAAGATGGTATTGCATTTTTACTTCTTATAAATTTATCAGCTAACTTATCAAGTTCTAAAGTAGTAATACCTGGTTTTATATATTTCTTTAAATATTGATGAGTTTCATAAACAATATTACCTGCTATTCTAAGAAGTTCTATTTCTCTATCACTTTTTATTGTAATCATCTTACTTCACCAATTTAGCTGCTTCTAAAAACACTATATTAGCATCAGAAGCATCAATTCTTTTTAAAAGATCTTTAGATTTGTAATAATCAACTAATGGAGAAGTTTTATTAACATACTCATCATATCTTTGATTAAATACTTCTTCTTTGTCATCATCACGTTGAATTAAACCTACATGACAATTATCACAAATTCCTTCTTCTTTTGGAAATAAATCTTTATTCCTAGTCGAATAAGATGTTTTACAAACTGGACAAATAAGTCTAGTTGTAACCCTATTTTTTAGCTCTTCTCTATCTACATCTAAATAAATTACAACTCCTAAATCCTTTCCTATAGTCTGTAATAACTCATCATACATTACAGCTTGTTTAACTGTTCTAGGAAAACCATCTAAAATATAAGGAGTATTACCTAATTTATTTAGTTTAGCCTTAAGAGCTTCAAAAACTGTCTCATCATCAATTAATTTTCCAGTACTCATTTTTTCCTTTAATGAATTATCTTCTTCTGCTCTTTCTCTTAACATATCCCCAGTAGATATAGAAACATATCCAAATTCATCTTTTAACATCTTAGATAAAGTTCCTTTACCCGCAGCTGGAGGAGCAATCAATACTACATTTTTCATTACGCTCTTCTTGCCCTCCTTTTACGAGTAGCCGTAGGATTATAACCCCTACTAAGTAAACTACTTTCTAATTGTTTATAAGTTTCAATAGAAACTCCTACTACGATTAAAAGTCCTGTACCTCCGATAGAAACAGATGATGGAAGTTCAGTAAGCATATTAATAAGTATTGGAAATGCTGCAATTATTGCTAAAAATACTGAACCTGCTGTAGTAAGTCTAATAAGTAATTTCGAAAAATATTTTTCTGTATCTTTACCAGGTTTAATACCAGGAACATATCCACCATTATTCTTTAAATTTTTAGCCATTTGTTCAGGTTTCATTTGCACAAAAGTATAAAAATAATCAAAGAATATTATAAATACTATATAAAGTACTAATCCTACTGGAGTAGTATAATCTAAATAAGAATTAACAAAATTAGAAAATGATTCATTTCCTATAACTTGTGCTATTGTAATTGGTACAGCCAGTAAACTTGATGCAAAGATAACTGGAATAACTCCTGCTGAATTAATCTTAATTGGCATATAACTTTGTTTACCTAAATTAGCAGTTGATTTATTAGCGTATTGGATATTAATTCTTCTTGTCGCACCTTCTACAAAAATTACTCCAATGACTACTAAAATACATACTATTAAGAATAATAAGAACTCAGCACTACCTGCTATAATTGAATTTGTAGAACCAAAATCTATTAATGATTCAAAAGCTGTAGTCATCATAGTAGGAAGTGATGCCACAATACCTGCCATGATAATTAATGAAATTCCATTTCCAAATCCTTTTTGAGTTACTTGATCACCTAGCCATAATAGAAATGCTGTACCTGCCGTCATGATAAGAGCAACTTCTATATAACCAAGTACTGTATAAGAATCTCCTAAAAATGCATAACTCATAGCATAACCTTGAATAAAAGCAAAAATAATTCCTAAATATCTCGTAATTTGATTAAGTTTTTGCTTCCCAGTATGCCCTTGTTTAGCTAAATCTGAAAAATATGGAACAATATCCATTTGTAAAAGTTGAATTACAATGGATGCAGTAATATATGGAATAACTCCTAGAGCAAAAATTGAAAAATTCTTAAGTGCTCCACCACCCATAACATTCAAAAGTTCCAAAAATCCCAAATTTTTAGTTATTTCTTGAGTTCCAGGAATTTCAATAGTGGTACCAATTACATATAAAGTAAGTACTGCAATTGTAAAATATAATCTATGTCTTAAATCTTTATTTTTTTTAGTGAATAGCTGTTTAAGAGTTTTAAACATCTTAAATCACCTCTGCTTTACTACCTGATTCTTCAATCTTTCTAAGTGCACTTTGTGTATATCTATGTGCTTTAATAGTAATTTTTTTATCTAAAGTACCATGCCCAAGTACCTTGATACCTGAAAGTTGTTTCTTAATAATACCTAATTCTTTTAAAAGTTCTGGAGTAACTACATCCCCATCATTAAATCTATTTAAATCACTAACATTTATAGTAGCATATACTGTTTTAAATCTAGCATTAGAAAATCCTCTCTTATGAAGTCTTCTAAATAATGGTGATTGACCTCCTTCAAATACTGCTGGAATAGAAGCACCACTTCTTGATTTTTGTCCGTTTTCTCCACGACCACTTGTTTTACCAAGTCCACTACCAGGACCACGTCCTACTCTCTTGCGAGCTTTAGTAGCACCTGGATTTTTTTGTAAATTATTAAGTTCCATTATCCTAAAATCTCCTCTTTAGTTTTTCCACGAGCCATACATACTTGTTCAATAGTTTTCATTGATTGTAAAGCTTTAATAGTGGCTCTAGCCATATTAATTTTACTTCTAGCTCCTAGTGATTTTGAAATAATATCGTGGTATCCAGCAATTTCAAGTACTGATCTAACAGCACTTCCTGCAACTAAACCTGTACCAGCACTAGCAGGTTTTAAAATAACATTAGTTGCTCCTTCTGAAAATCTAACTTCATGTGGAATAGTTCTTCCTTCATTAATAGGTACTTTAACAACATTCTTATTTGCATCTTGTCTAGCTTTTTTAACAGCTTCAGAAACTTCATTAGCTTTTCCTATACCTAAACCAACAAGACCTTTTTTATCACCAACTAAAACTACTGCTTGAAATCTTCTTTGACGACCACCTTTTGTAACTTTAACAACTGCTTTTGTGTCTAAAACTATCTCATCATAAGTTCTAGTAGGACGATTGTTTCTTCTTTTTTGCATATTATCTCCTCCCATTAGAATTCTAATCCATTTTCTCGTGCTGCTTCTGCTAAAGCTTCAACACGACCATGATATAGATATCCTCCTCGATCAAAAACTACTTTATTAATTTTGATCTTTTTAGCTTCTTCTGCAATAAGTTTTCCAACCTTAGCAGCTATTTCTTTATTGTTACCTTTCATTTTCATAGAAGATGCACTAGCTAAAGTAACTCCCTCGTTATCGTCTATTAATTGAGCATAAATATTTTTATTAGAACGATAAACATTAAGTCTAGGTATTTCTTTAGTACCAATCACTTGTTTTCTAATTCTATCATGTCTAACTTTTCTCATTTCATTACGTGACTCTTTTTTTATCATACTTATCCTCCTACCTATTTAGCTTTCTTACCTTCCTTACGTCTAACATATTCACCAACATAGCGAATACCTTTTCCTTTATAAGGTTCAGGTTTTCTTACCTTTCTTATATTAGCCGCAAATTCTCCTACTTTTTGCTTATCAATACCAGAAACAGTAATTTGATTATTACCTTTAGCTTCTACTTGTAAGCCTTCTGGAACATCAAGTTCATCTACATGAGATTTACCAGCATGCACAACTAATGTATTACCTTTCATATTAAATCTATAACCAACTCCAATGATTTCTAAAGATTTTGAAAAGCCTTCAGATACTCCTAGAATCATATTTTTAATATTAGCATTAGTAGTACCATGCATTTTTTTAGCATTTATTGTTTCATTTTTTCTCGAAACAATTACTGTATTATCTTTAACTTCAACATTGATAAGCTTATCTAATTTTAAATTAAGTTCTCCCTTAGGACCCTTAACAACTACTAAAGAATTATCATTTGAAACCGTAACATTTTCTGGAATTGCTAAAACTCTATTACCGATACGACTCATAATATCACCCTTTTACCAAACATAAGCCATAACTTCTCCACCTAGGCTTTTATTTCTAGCTTCTTTATCAGTCATAATACCTTTTGAAGTAGAAATAATTGCTATACCAAAACCATTAAGTACTTTAGGTACTTCATCAGCTTTAGCATATACTCTAAGTCCAGGTTTAGAAATACGTTTAAGTCCAGTAATTACCCTTTCTTTTTTATTTACATATTTTAAAGTTAATGTTAAAGTTCCTTGAACTTTATCTTTACTAACTCTATAATTTTCGATAAAGCCTTCGTTTTTCAATATTTTAGCAATTTCCGTTTTAACTTTTGATACAGGCATCGATACTTCTTTATATCTATTAGCATTAGCATTACGAATTCTCGTAAGCATATCCGCAACTGGATCAGTTACTACCATAATAAATTCCTCCTTCTTGGCCTACCAACTTGATTTTTTTACTCCTGGAATTTGACCTTTACTAGCAAGCTCTCTAAAACAAATTCTACAAATTCCATATTTTCTAAGTACACTATGAGGTCTACCACATCTATTGCAACGTGTATACTCACGTACTTTAAATTTTTGTTTTTTATTAGCTTTCGCTATCATACTTTTCTTAGCCATTTTATGCCTCCCTACTTTCTAAAAGGAATTCCTAGTTCCTTTAAAAGTTCATAAGCTTCGTCATTAGATTTAGCTGTAGTAACAAGTACAATATCCATGCCTCTTACTTTAACTACATCATCAAATTCAATTTCTGGGAAAATAAGTTGTTCTTTAATTCCAATTGTATAATTACCTCTTCCATCAAAAGCTTTTGGAGAAAGTCCTCTAAAGTCTCTAACACGAGGAATAGCAACTGCAATTAACTTATCTAAAAAGTTATACATATTTTCTCCTCTTAAAGTAACTTTACAACCAACATTTTGTCCTTCACGAAGTTTAAATCCAGCAATTGACTTACGAGCTTTAGTAACAACTGGTCTTTGACCAGTAATAACTTCTAAATCATGCATACATGCTTCTAAAATTTTAGCATTATGTGAAGCATCTCCTGCTCCAATATTAATAACAATTTTTTCTAATTTTGGAACTTGCATAACTGATTTATAACCAAGCTTTTCTTTTAAACTAGGAACAATTTCCTTCACATATCTTTCTCTTAGGCGGTTCATAAATACCCTCCTTCCAACTAATCAAGTTTTTCGCGGGATTTACCCACTCTAACTTTTTTATTTGTTTTTGAATCCACATCATGATAAATTCTTGTAGGTTTATTTGTTTTCTTATCTAAAATCATAACATTAGAAGCATCTATTTTTGCTTCAGTTTCAATTATTCCACCAGTTTTATTAGAGTTATCAGGTTTAACATGTTTTTTAACTAAATTAATACCTTCAACAATTACTTTATTTTCATTTTTAAATGTATGAGTAATCTTACCTTCCTTTCCTTTATCTTTTCCAGTCATTACTCTTACTTTGTCTCCGACTTTTAGTTTCATATCATAACCTCCTATAATACTTCCTTAGCAAGAGATACTATCTTCATATATCCCTTATCACGAATTTCTCTAGCAACTGGTCCAAATACACGTGTTCCAACTGGAGTTTTATCATCTTTTATAATTACACATGCATTATCATCAAATTTAATATAAGATCCATCTTCACGACGAACACCACGAACAGTTCTAACTACAACTGCTTTTACTACTTTTCCTTTTTTAATAGTACCATTAGGAGTAGCTTTCTTAACAGTACCTACTACTACATCTCCAATATTACCAAATTTTACTTTACTTCCACCTAGAACTCTAATTACAAGTAGTTCACGAGCTCCAGAATTGTCAGCGACTTTTAAACGAGTTTCTTGTTGAACCATAACTAATACCTCCTTATAGTATTACACTTTCTTCAACTATTTCAGCTAAATAAAATCTCTTAGTTTTAGATAAAGGACGAGTCTCAACAATTCTAACTCTATCTCCTAATTTAGCTTTATTAGTTTCATCATGAGCAGTATATTTTTTACTATATTTAACTCTTTTACCATACTTAGGATGTTTCTTATAAGTTTCGACAAGTACAGTAATAGTCTTATCATTCTTATCGCTTACAACTCTTCCTACAAGTTCTTTTTTAACTGTATCTTTCATATTACTCCTCCACTTTCTCTAATTCACGTTCACGAATTATTGTTTTCATTTTAGCTACTTGTTTTCTAAGTTCTCTAAGTCTAACAGGTTTTTCTAAATTACCTGTTGCTTGTTGGAAGCGCAAATTAAACAATTCTTCTTTGTTTTCTTTAATTTTATTTTGTAATTCTTCTGTGGATAGTTTTCTTAATTCTTCTGATTTCATGCGTCTTCACCACCCATATCTTCTCTTTTTACAAATTTAGTTTTAATTGGTAATTTATGTGATGCAAGTCTAAGAGCTTCTCTAGCAACTTCTTCAGAAACTCCAGAGATCTCAAACATAATTTTTCCTTCTTTAACAACTGCTACCCATTTATCAACAGCACCTTTTCCAGAACCCATACGAACTTCTAGTGGTTTAGCAGTTTTAGGCATATGTGGGAAAATATTAATAAATACTTTACCACCACGTTTCATATAACGAGTCATAGCAACACGAGCAGCTTCAATTTGATTATTAGTAATCCAAGCTCCTTCTTTAGCCATAAGACCATAATCTCCAAAATGAAGTTCTCTATTACCTTTACTACGTCCTTCATATTTTAATCTATGGACTCTTCTATATTTTGTTCTAGACGGTATTAACATAATTAATTACCTCCTTCTTTGGCGTTCTTAGAAGGTAATATTTCTCCTTTATTAATCCATACTTTTACTCCAAGTTTACCATAAGTAGTAAGTGCTTCAGCAAACCCATAATCTATATCAGCACGAATTGTATGTAAAGGAACATTTCCTTCAGAATAACCTTCACTTCTAGCCATTTCTACACCATTAAGTCTTCCTGAAACTAAAGTTTTAATTCCTTTAGCACCAGCTTTCATTGCCGCTCTAATAGCTTTCTTTTGAGCTGCTCTAAATGGTGCTCTAGCTTCAATTTGTTTAGCAATTGATTGAGCTACTAAAGTTGCATTCAAATCAATATTTTTAACATCCATAATTGAAACTGTAACATTTCCATTAATAAGTTTAGATAACTTATCTTTTAATACTTTTATTTCTTCTCCACCACGACCAATAATAATACCAGGTTTTGAAGTGTGAATAATTACTTCACATTTATTATTGTTTCTTTCTATTTCTATTTTTGATATACCAGCATCTTTAAGATTTTTTTCTAAATATTCACGAATCTTAATATCTTCATTTAAATATTTAGCAAAATCTTTTTTAGGAGCCATCCATCTTGATTCCCAATCTTTATTAATTCCAATTCTAAGTCCTGTTGGACTAACTTTTTGTCCCATAAATAACCTCCTAAATTACCTTTCTGCTACCACAATAGTTACATGTGATCTACGATGATAGTTTTTATCAACTTTACCACGTGAACCAGGTACCCTTCTTTTTAAAGTAGAACCTTGATCTACTAAAGCTGTTTTTATATATAATTTATCTTTATCTAAATTATGATTATTAACAGCATTACTAATTGCAGATTCCACTACTTTTTTTACTATTCTTGCTGGTTTACTATTATAATTAGTTAAAATATTTAAAGCTTCTTCTGTATCTCTCCCACGAATTAAATCCACCATAAGACGAATTTTTATTGGACTAATTCTTTCATTTTTTAAAATAGCTTTTACATCCATTTTTTAAAACCTCCTCTTGTTATTTCTTCTTTTTCTTATCAGCGCCATGTCCACCAAATGTACGTGTAAGTGCAAATTCACCTAACTTATGTCCTACCATATCTTCAGTTACATATACTGGTATAAACTTATTACCATTATGTACCGCAAAAGTATGGCCTACAAATTCAGGAAAAATTGTAGAACGGCGTGACCAAGTTTTTATAACTTCTTTTTTACCAGTTTCATTTAAATTTTGAACCTTTTTAAGTAATCTATCAAATACATAAGGTCCTTTTTTTATACTTCTTGCCATATTACAAAATCCTCCTATTTCTTATTCCTTCTACGTACGATAAACTTATCTGACGCTTTTTTCTTTCTAGTTTTATATCCAAGAGCTGGTTTACCCCAAGGAGTCATTGGTCCACTTCTTCCGACTGGAGCTTTACCTTCACCACCACCATGAGGATGGTCATTAGGGTTCATAACAGAACCACGAACTGTTGGGCGGATACCCATGTGACGCTTACGTCCAGCCTTACCAATGTTAACCAGAGAGTGCTCTCCGTTACCAACAACACCGATAGTAGCACGGCAGTTGATCGGAACCATTCTCATCTCACCTGATGGAAGTCTTAAGGTAGCATACTTGCCTTCCTTAGCCATCAACTGAGCAGCAACACCAGCGGAACGTACCATCTGTGCACCAGCACCCGGATACAGCTCAACGTTGTGTACCTCAGTACCAATCGGAATTAAGGATAATGGTAAACAGTTACCAAGTCTAGCCTCTGCATGCTCACCGTTCATGATCTTCTGACCAACCTTAAGTCCCTGAGGAGCTAAGATGTAAGCCTTCTGACCATCTGCGTAGCAGATAAGAGCGATATTAGCTGTTCTGTTCGGATCGTACTCGATAGAAAGAACGGTTGCAGGAATGTTATCCTTGTTGCGCTTGAAATCAATGATTCTATATTTTCTTCTTGAACCGCCGCCATGATGTCTTACGGTAATTTTACCCTGATTATTGCGGCCGGAGTTCTTCTTTAAAGATACTGTCAGGGACTTCTCTGGAGCATTCTTTGTGATCTCAGTGAAATCCAGACCCGTCATATTTCTTCTGGACGGTGTATATGGGGTATACTTTTTGATTCCCATGATTGTTCTCCTTTACAGCATTTATTGTCACGCTTTTGTGCGTATATTCCTTGTGGGAATTACAGACCTGCAAATACCTCAATCTCCTTGCTGTTCTCAGTCAAGGTTACGATTGCCTTCTTTGTCTTTACGGTCTTTCCTTCTGTTCTTCCTCTTCTCTTGGTCTTTCCGTCATTGTTCATTGTGTTAACGGTCTTAACCTCGGTTCCAGGGAACATCTTCTCTACAGCTTCCTTGATCATTGCCTTGTTAGCTTCCGGATGAACCAGGAAGGTGTACTTCTTGTCAGCCATGATGTCCATGCTCTTTTCTGTAACAACCGGCTTTAAAATAACGTCATAATATCTAATATCAGCCATTACGCATAGACCTCCTCAATCTTCTCTACTGCTGCCTTAGTAGCAACAACAGTGCTGTACTTTAAAATATCGTATACGTTGATCATGCCTGCATTTGCAGTCTTTACAGATGCTACATTGCTTGCGGACTTGATTACGTTCTGATCGTCCTCAGCCAGAACAACTAAAGCCTTAGAAACCTTAAGGTTGTTCATAACTTCTACGAACTTCTTTGTCTTAATCTCATTCAGAGCCAGCTCATCAACAACGATGAACTTGTTCTCCTGTACTCTGCTGGTCAGAGCAGACTTCAGAGCAGCTCTCTTCTCTTTCTTGTTCAGCTTAATGGTGTAATCTCTCGGTACTGGAGCGAATACAACACCACCGCCTGTCCACTGCGGAGCTCTTGTTGAACCCTGTCTTGCGTGACCGGTTCCCTTCTGCTTCCATGGTTTTCTTCCGCCTCCGGATACCTCAGAACGTGTCTTTGCTTTCTGAGTTCCCTGACGCTCTGCTGCCAGATGTGCGGTAACAACCATCTTTACCAGATGCTCATTGACTTCTACGCCAAAGATTGCATCATTAAGATCCATCTTACCGACCTCGGCACCCTGCATATTATAAACAGCTACTGTAGCCATTAGTGTGGTCCTCCTTCCAACTTCTGTAAAAGCGATCAAGCCTTTACTGAATACTTCAATGTTACTAAAGACTTCTTCGGTCCAGGTACTGCACCCTTAACCAGAATCAGGTTCTGCTCAGCATCAACTCTTACGATCTCAAGGTTCTGGATTGTTACCTGTACATGTCCCATATGACCTGGCATGTGCTTACCCTTGAATACGCGTCCTGGTGTTGTTGCAGGGCCGTTGGAACCAGCATGACGATGGTACTTAGAACCATGAGCCATAGGTCCTCTGGACTGTCCGTGTCTCTTAATAGCGCCCTGGAAGCCCTTACCTTTGGAGATTGCAGTAGCATCAACCTTCTCGCCTGCTGCGAAAACGTCTGCCTTAATCTCATCCTTAACTGAGTAATTCTCAGCATCATCAAGTCTGAACTCTCTTACGAATCTCTTGTAAGAAACGCCAGCCTTGTCAAAATGTCCCTTAACCGGCTTGTTAACCAGCTTCTCGCGCTTGTCAACGAAACCTACCTGAACTGCGCTGTAACCGTCGTTTGCTACGGTCTTAACCTGTGTTACTACACATGGTCCAGCCTGCAGTACGGTAACCGGAACCAGTGTGCCCTTTTCGTCGAAGATCTGTGTCATTCCGACCTTTGTTGCTAAAATAGCCTTCTTCATCCTATTACCTCCTGTGAATCTACAGCGGATTGGGATTTTTCCCAATCATCCTAGAACCGTGGACATAAGTGGAACAATTGCTTGTTGCTTCTATATCAACGTAATTCCGGACATACTTGTTTAAAATTACTTGTTTTTCATCTTAATATCAATATATACACCAGCTGGCATCTCCAGACGGGACAGTGAATCTACTGTCTTCTGAGATGGCTGAATGATATCGATGAGTCTCTTGTGAGTTCTCTGCTCGAACTGCTCTCTGGAGTCCTTGTACTTGTGTACCGCTCTCAGAATTGTAACA
>ERZ824488.2315-NODE-2315-length-17423-cov-2.483994_pt1 | contig 17423 bp, 12 predicted proteins | sample MGYA00519936_ERZ824488 | MGnify/ENA primary metagenome ERZ824488 (study PRJEB31778, sample SAMEA3449153) | human gut metagenome | biome: human gut; feature: human-associated habitat; material: faeces | place: United Kingdom | collected 2010/2012 ... | reverse complement strand
CGGCAGACCCGACATCGTGATGACGGAATCAAAATTCAGAGGCAGAGCGATGATTCTGGAGCTGAAGGTTTCGGAAACGATCAGCGGCATGGAGAAAAAGTGTGAGGAAGGGCTTGCCCAGATTGAAAAAGGCAATTACACGCAGCCGCTTTCAGACGACGGCTATCAGCCAATTCTGAAATATGCGATCTGCTTCTTCAAGAAAGGCAGCATGGTACGCAAAGCGAAGTAACGAAAACCCCATGAGAAGAGGAAGCAATCTTGCAAATAATTCTCCGGTGTCCGGTGCTACAAAAAATACCTCCGCAAACTGTAACAGTATATGCGGAGGTATTCGTTTTGTTATGTATATATTTTTTATTTCGCCTTCAGTCTGTCAACTTCAGCAAAGTGCTCTTTGGTGAGTTTGAATACCACCGGTGAAAGTGCAAACAACGCAATGAAGTTCGGAATTGCCATAAGACCGTTGAAGGTATCTGCGATATCCCATACCGCATCAATCGGGCTTACGCAGCCGACTACGATGATGATGCAGAAAAAAATCTGATAAGGCTTAACTGCTTTCATTCCGAAGAGGTACTGGATGCAGCGTGTTCCGTAAAGGGACCAGCCGAGGATTGTGGAATATGCAAACATCATCAAAGCAAGTGCAATGAAAACTGCGGAGAGTTTGTTGCCCCAGATCGTTCCGAATGCGGAAGTGATGAGTTCGCTGCCCGGCTTTTCGCCGAATGTGATATCAACACCGCTGATGATGATAGTGAGCGCTGTCAGTGAACAGATTACGATCGTATCGATGAATACTTCGAAAATACCGAACACACCCTGCTGAACCGGCCCTTCGCAGTTTGCCGCAGCGTGTGCGATAGGTGCTGAACCAAGACCTGCTTCGTTAGAGAATGCGGATCTTCTCAGACCCCAAACGATTGCGTTCTTAAGCAGAATACCGCTGCCTGCGCCGACAACAGCCTGCGGATTGAAAGCAGCAATGAAAATCTTGCGGAATGCTTCTCCGACCATGTCAATATTGCCGAAGATGACAACTAATGTGAAAATGATGTAAACGATACTCATAATCGGAACGAGTCTTTCGGTTACGGAACCGATTCTCTTGATACCGCCGAACAAAACGCCTGCAGTCAGAAGAGCCAGCGCGATACCGATTACCCAGTCAACTGCCGCTACATTTGCAAAATCAGGCGCAAACGCTGCAATCGCGCCCTTGATGGAGTCGTTAATGGAGTTTGCCTGCGACATGTTGCCGATACCAAACGATGCCAGAACTGCGAAAGTGCAGAATAAAATCGCAAGCCATGCCCATTTCTGTCCAAGACCGTTCTTTATGTAATACATCGGGCCTCCGACCCAGTCGCCTTTCGTGTCCTTTTCACGATAACGAATGGAAAGCGTAACTTCGGCATATTTGATAACCATGCCCAGGAGTGCTGCCAGCCAGAGCCAGAAAATCGCACCGTATCCGCCGAGTGCGATCGCCTGGGAAGTTCCGACGATATTACCGGTACCTACCGTTCCGGCAAGTGCGGTACATACAGCCTGAAGCGGCGTAACTTCACCTTCTCCGGCATCAGTCTTCTTAAAAATCTTACCGAATGTGTTTTTCATGGCGTATCCGAATCTGCGGAATTGTACGCCGCCCGAACCGATTGTGTAATACAACCCTCCGACGAATACGCACGGAAGCAGGATGTAAATCCATGCGACAGTGTTTAGTGTGCCTGCAATAAAATCATATAAAGCCTGCATTTTTGTGTCCTCTCTTTCTTTTTAGCCAATGTCAATGTTAGAAATTAAAAAGAGACAAGCTTTCCGGAAAGCCTGCCTCGTGGTTCTTATGCAAATATTCGTCAATCATAAACAAGTAAGAATGTAAAGCTGAAATACTCCCAAAGTAGGGAGGAATCATTTCTTTCTGTCCTTTTGCCTGAGAGATTGGCGTATTCTTCGCCTTGCACCTTCGGCCCCCGCGTAAGCGGGCGTCTCCAGAACGCTATCCCTTTACAGTCCTCACCGCGCGAGGCGCACCCGGTCGGGCAGGCCGTGCGGAACCTGAGAGTTTTACTCCTTCGGTAGGTTCAACCTTTTCCTGCAAAGTTCATCTAGCATATTCATTTGTGTACTTCTATCAGTACAATCACGCAATTTATTATATACAATGCAGGGAAAAAAATCAAGAGAAAATCCCAGAATTTTGTAGGGAAATACAAAAAATCGCCCCGTTAGGAGCGAATTTTTTTGTCATAGAGCACCAGTGCCAGCACCAGCGCACAGATTTCCGAAGCGGCCGCGGCGGTCCAGACGCCGGCCTCGCCAAAGAAGAAAGAGAATATAAGGACGAAAACCGATGTAAAAATCAGCCCGCGCCCGACGGATATGCTCATAGCCGACTTAGGCAGCTCTATAGACGTGAAATATCCCATCAGCGTAATCACCGCACCGAGGGGAAGAAACGCAGGAGAGTAGAGTCTGAATGCGTGAACGCTCTGCTCGAAAAGCTGCGGACTTGCCTCGTTGTCAATGTATACGCCTACGATAGGGTCCGGATAAATCAGCCCGATTGCGAACGCGAGGAGCGAGCATACGCCCGCACAGCAAAGCGCAATCTTAAAAATGTAACGGCAGAAAGATGTTTTTTCTTTGCCGTAGTAATAGCTGATGAGCGGCTGGGTGCCTTGGTTTATACCCATCATGGTCATAAGCACCAGCTGCGAAAAATACGAAATAATGGTATAAATCACCACTCCGTCATTCCCCGAAATGCTCAGAAGCACACGGTTGAAGACGAAAATACAGATTCCCACGGAAAGCTCCGTCATACAATCGGCAACGCCGAACCTCGTACGGCAGAAAGCTTCCTTCAGCTCTCCGGCATTGATTTTGACGAAGGAAAATTCCGATTTTGCCGAAAGGAAATGCTTCATATAAATGCTGAAGGACATCAGCTGTGAAAGCCCCGTCGCGATTGCAGCACCTGCGATTCCCCAATGGAACACGAGCACAAACAGTGCATCCAGCACGATGTTGCAGCATGCCGCCGCAACGCATGTTTTGATGGCCGTCTGCGGAAACCCGTCCGCCTTGACCAAAACTTCCAAATTGTAGGATGTCATGTAAAAAGGAATAAACGCTGTGATTATTCCAAGATACTGCTTCACATAGTCAATCGTCTCATCCGTTGCACCCAGAAAAAGCGCGACCTCATCAAGAAAGAGCAAGATCGCTGCGGCGACTGTAAGCCCGACCAGAGCAACGGCAATCACGCTGCCGGTAAAAACTTTGTCCGCGCCGCTGCGCTCGCCCCGGCCCTTGCATACGGAAGCGCGCGTGCTTGCTCCGACTGCAAAAAGAATTCCCAGTGCGAATGCCGCGTTGACAACCGGCATCGCAAGATTTACTGCCGCCAGTGCATCCTCGCCCACGCCGCGCGCTACGAAGATACCGTCTACCATCGTATAGATGGTATAGACCCACATTGCGGCAACGGAAGGCATAACATAATGGAAGAATTTCGTTTTGATATAACTTTTGTTTGAATTTGTCATTGTTATCACCTCTGTAAACAGCATAAACCCTGGTATCATACCAAGGTCAAGAGGGAATTTGAAAATTTTTTTCTGCGCGCCGCTTGGGAAGGTCCCGGCGCCGCCGCCTGAGGCAGCTTGGGGCCGCCGGTTTCCCGGGAAACCTTGTCATTTGGCAGCTTGGAGCCGCCGAGTCTCGACGGCCCAGGGGCTCGCCGCACACTTAATTCCGGAAGATACTTTTTAAAAAAGAAAATATGTGATATGCTTATAGCAGAGACAGACGCGTGCCGGCGATGCGTAAACAAACGCGTTCCGGCTGACGATGGCACCGGCACCCCCGGAGTGTGCGATTGGACGCACCTCGACAGTGACCGGTGCGCCCCGCGCGGGCATGCGAAAGGAGCAGATGATGAAGGAATATTACAAGATAGGCGAGATCTCAAAACTTTACAATATCGGTACGGACTCGCTCCGCTACTACGAAGAAATCGGCATACTGCGGCCGAGGCGAGACGAAAACGGCTACCGCATGTACAGTGTCGGTGACATCCGGACCCTGAACGTCCTGCGCGAACTTCGCAGTATCGGCTTCCCGATGAAAGACATCAAAGCCCACCTCAAGGACTTCGACGTGCAGCAGACGCTGGACATGTTCGCCGAGGCCATCGAAAGAATCAACCGGCGGCAGCAGGAACTCGAATTGCTGAAGAAAAATGTCTCCGAACGCATCGACGAAATCAATTACTATTTACGCGAAAAAAACACACACGAGAGCATTTCCGTGCAGTCGCTGCCCGAACGCCACATCCTCAAACTCAGCGAAAAAGCGCTCCGTGACGACAACATCGATTTTGTCCTCAAGAAACTGCAGTCGAAGTACGAGGAACAGCTCTACATTGTGGGGAACGGTGAAATCGGAGCGCTGATTGACAGCGACTGCCTGCTCGAGGGTGAATACGGGCGCTTCGAAGCAGCATTCTACATCGTAGCGCCCGACGAGGAGTTCGACGCCGTGCTTCCCGCCGCAGACTATCTTTGCATGACGGTCAAAGGTTCTTATGCACGGATGCGAGAGGAGTGGAGCAAGCTTTTGGTCTATGCACAGAGGGAAGGAGTCAGCGTCTGCGGCAGCGGCGTCGAACTCTACCTTGTCGACAACCACGACACAAATAAGGAGAATGAATTCATCACCGAACTGCAGATTGCAGTTCGGTGATAGCGAGGCGGCAGCAGCACGGCCGCGTGCGGGACTAACCACCCCGCGGCCCGGCATCCCGCGGCCTGGCATCCCGCGGGCGGCATCCCGCGGCCTGGCATCTCGCGGCCTGGCATCCCGCGGCCCGGCATTCCGCGGCCTGGTATCTCGCGGCCTGGCATCTCGCGGCCTGGCACCCCGCGGCCTGGCATCCCGCAGCCTGGCACCCCGCAGCCGGCATTCCGCGGGCGGCTGTGCCATCAAGGGGGAGAAATGTAAAAAAATGGATAATTGTGCATAAAGTAATATCATTTTGCCCCAAAGCACCTCAAAAATAGAAACCGGAAGGCCGCAAATGCTCCCAAAGAGGCAAAATCGCCTCAGAACGGGCTGTTGGTGCGGACCCGTCGGGCAGGTGCCACCCGGCAAGCCGCCGAGCCATATAAAAAGAGAAATTCCAATGATTCGGGGAATCATTGGAATTTCAACGTTATAGACTGTTCGCATTCGAAGGAGCGAAAAAAAGGATGTAGATGAGGCAAATGTGAACCCTTGGTTCAGCCGGGGGCGGAAGCTAGATTTTTCTATCTTTTCGGTCCGATGCCTCAAAAGATAGAAAAATCGACCATTTTATGCACGCCCGACCGCCCCACGCCCGGCCGCTCCACGCCCGCCGCCCCATAGTCGGTGCCGGGCTACATTTGCGGGAGCAGTATGCCGGCAATTATGCGGCCGACCTCCTCAGAATCAAAACCGCCGTCCGGCCCGTCGCAGGTTACAATCAGATTCTTGGGCTGATAGATGTCGTTCAGATAGTACAACTGCATTTTTTCCCGGTCACGCAAGAAGTACACATCATCGCCGAACATGCCTTTGTGCTCCCAATACAAAATCTTTCCGTTCGCAAGATAAATCGTAAAATCCGGATAAACTGTTATGGGCCTGCCGTGACGATCATGCAAAACCAAGGCTTTTTCGTACACAAATTCAACTCCTGCAGAAAAAAAGCTTTCGGCAAGCATCAACTCCCCCTTCGAGCGTACGAGGAGACCGAAAGAGGTTTTGTGGATGAGATTCTCACGCATGTAGGGATTCTCAGACTGCCGAAGCCAAGGCTTGACACCCTTCGGAGTATAGCTGCCTTTTTTGCGAATCCGCCCTTCGTAAGGCATGCGCTCATCGAAATGAAATTGATAGGCCTTGGGCAGCAAAGCATTTACCGATGCAAAATCCGCGGGCCGATATGCCGCCAAAAATTTTTCCTGCAGAAGGATATTCGCATTCAGACGTTTTTCCGTTTCGGCCACAAAACGCGCAAGTTTCATATCGTTAACAATGTTTAAATCTTCCTTTTTAATATACCTAAGCGCAGTGTCGGTTTTGCGCTTGCATGCGTAGAAAAGCCGACCGCCCTTTTTCTGGCAGACGAGACGCCCGTTAGGCTTGGAAACATTCAACGCGTGTATCTTCGCAAGCATCCGCTTCTCAAAATCCAAATTTATGCTTATACTATTCAAAAGACTCATGCAGTACACCTCCTAGTCATTACAGATAATACCATAAAAGGACTTAAATGTCAATACCCTCGAGATAGAAAAATGTAAAAAATAGGATAATTATGCATAAAGTCATATCATTTTGCCCAAAAGGCCCTCAAAAATAGAAACCGGAAGCCCCGGCCGCGGTTCCCGGCACATAAAAAAGCATAATCCTGCGCCGCAGGATTATGCGTAAAAATCATTTAAAATCCAAAACGTTGAAATTTCAACATTTTTGCAATAACGCGTTTTCTTTTGTAATTGGCCCAAATTCTTTTTGCCCGTCGAAACCGCGAGAAATTTCTATCTTTTCAGCCTGTAGGCCAAAAAAGATAGAAAAAACCGTCATTTTATGCACAGGCGATACCACTTTTTTTCAATTTAGTAGGATGACAGGCACCACACGAACATGGTACAATACTTCCGACTGTAATTTATTAGCTTAACGAACCGCTGCGGCGGCTTCGATGATTCATAGATACAAGTGAGAAAGGAGAAAACGGGTGAGAAAAAATAATTTAATCAGCAAAAGAGCTTTTTCGATTATATTGAAATCGCCGTGTACCGAACGGTACGCACGGGGGTATGAGAGTAGGCGGTTAGTCACCGCCTACTACTCGATTTTACCAAACAGTCGCCACTCATCTCCGGCGGAATTGGAAGCTCCATGAGTTTCAGCATGGTCGGGGCAATGTCTGCGAGCTTGGCTGTTTCTGCAGTGTCCTCACGAAAGCTGCAAGGCGAAGCACTGATGTGAACGAGAGGAACAGGGTTTGTCGAGTGGGCGGTAACCACATTTCCGCCGGCATCCAGCATACAATCCGCATTGCCGTGATCTGCCGTCAAAAGAATCTGGCCGCCCACAGCAAGCACTGCGTCGGTAACCTTTTGCACGCAGAGATCGAGTGCTTCAATCGCTTTTACCGCAGCCTCGAAGACACCTGTGTGACCGACCATATCGGCATTCGCGAAGTTTAAAATAATTACATCATAAACGCCTGTGCCGATTTCCTCGATGACTTTATCGGTAACTTCAAAGGCACTCATTTCCGGTTTGAGGTCATAGGTCGCAACCTTCGGCGACGGAATCAGGATGCGGTCTTCCAAAGGGTTTGCAGCCTCAACACCGCCGTTGAAGAAGAATGTAACATGAGCATATTTTTCGGTTTCCGCAATGCGGAGCTGGTGGAGTCCGTTTGCGGAGAGATATTCGCCGAGCGTATTTTTGATGGTCTGCGGTGGGAATGCAATCTCGACATTCGGCATGGAAGCATCGTACTGCGTCATGCAGACATAGACAAGGTCTTGCGGTGCTTTTTTTCGTGCAAAACCATCAAAGCCGGGATCGACGAAGGCGCGCGTGATTTCTCTTGCTCTGTCCGGGCGGAAATTGCAGAAAATTACAGAATCTCCGTCCGATACAGGTGTGGCTTTCTCGCACACGGTCGGCAGGATAAATTCGTCGGTTTCCCCTTCGGCATAAGCGTTCTTAACCGCTTCGGATGCGGAATCAGCATGACGGCCGTCAAGAAGCGTGAGCGCGTCGTAGGCTTTTTCAACTCTTTCCCAGCGCTTGTCACGATCCATGGCATAGTAGCGGCCGGATACGGTTGCGATCTTACCGAGACCGGTTTTTTTCATGTGATCTTCCAGCTGACTAATGTATTTTTCGGCGCAGCGAGGAGGCACGTCTCTGCCGTCCAGGAAACAGTGAACGTAAAGGTTTTCGATGCCTTCTTTTTTCGCCATATCGATGAGAGCAAACAGGTGGCTGATATGGCTGTGGACGCCACCATCAGAAAGCAGCCCTAAAAGATGGAGAGCGGAATGGTTCTCTTTTACGTGAGCCATAGCTTTCTGCAAAGCTTCGTTTTCAAAGAAGCTGCCGTCTTCGATAGCCTTTGTGATCATGGTGAGATCCTGATAGACGATCCGGCCGGCGCCGATGTTCAGGTGACCGACTTCGGAATTTCCCATCTGGCCTTTCGGAAGACCTACGTCCAGTCCGCAGGCTTTCAGTGTTGTTCCAGGATATTTTGTAAAGATCTCATCCAGATGCGGCTTGTCCGCTGCTGCGATAGCATTACCGTATGTATCTTGATTGATGCCGTACCCATCCAGGATCATCAGCATGGTCGGGCGATTGAATTCTTTCATAATAACACCTCCGTTTTCTGTTGTAATTTATTATACCACTTATAGTGGATTTGACATGTATTTTTTCATTGTTATTTAAAAACTTTCGGCAGGTTTTCCGTGTATGGAGGATGTACGATGCCTTTTTCTGTGATAACTGCTGTAATGTATTTCGCGTCAGTCACATCGAAGGCCGGATTCCAGGTTTTGATCCCGGCAGGAGCCATATCTTCAGCGTACCAGAGCTTGTGGATCTCTTCGCCGTTTCGTTCTTCAATATGGATATCTGCACCGGTCGGCGTAGAAAGGTCGATGGTGGAAGTCGGCACGTACATGTAGAACGGGATGCCGTATTCTTTTGCCAGCACGGCGACTCCGGAAGTCCCGATCTTATTGGCTCCGTCACCATTGGCGGCCATCCGGTCGCAGCCGACTACTACGGCGTCGATCTTGCCCTGTTTCATGGCGGATGCAGCCATGTTATCGCAGATCAGGGTCACATCTACGCCGGACTTTTGCAGTTCCCAGCAGGTGAGTCGTGCTCCCTGCAGGAGCGGGCGTGTCTCGTCGGAGAATACATGGAAGTTATAGCCTCGTTCCTGTCCCAGGTGAATAGGTGCCAGGCAGGTTCCGTATTTAGATGTAGCCAGTGCTCCCGCATTGCAGTGGGTCAGGATACCCATGCCCGGTTTCAGCAGGGTCAGTCCGTATTCGCCCATGGCTTTGCAGGCGGCAACGTCTTCTTCGTAGATTTTTTTCGCTTCTGCGAAGAGCAGGTCTTTAGACGTTATGATATCGCAGGGCTGAGATTTCCGCCAGGTGTTCCACATTCGTTCCAGTGCCCAGGCAAGGTTGACGGCTGTTGGACGGGCAGTCACCAGATAGTCTTTGGCGGCCTGCAAAGTCTTTGCGAACTCTTCCATGCTTCCGGTAAAATCCTTTACAGAAAGCCAGAGACCGTATGCCGCGGCGATGCCGATAGCCGGTGCTCCCCGAACCTGCAGGGTATTTATGGCGTGCCAGATGTCTTCTTTTGTTTCCGGGCGAAGATAAACTTCGGTGCCGGGCAGCCTGGTCTGATCCAGGATCAGCCAGACGTCCCCTTCCAGGCGGAAGGGGGATATTTCAAATGTATTCATAGTGAGCCTCCTTGCTACTTGTTCTATGGTATCACAAATGGAAGGGTTTTGCATCTGAAAGGTGGCAGGAAGAAAGCGTGAAACCGGTTACATATCTGCTTGTGACCACCCTATCAATGTGTTACAATGATTAGAACAAAATAAAGAGTTCATATTCGGTTTGGTGTGATTAAAGGAGATGAAGAAGATGGGCGAACTGAATAAAATGGAGACAAAACCGATGCTGCCGCTGATCGTGACGATGTCGGTTCCTCCGTTGATTTCGATGTTTCTTCAGTATACATACAATTTTGTGGATTGTATGTTTGTATCGTGGATTTCAGAGGATGCGCTTACTGCTGTTTCTCTGGCGTTTCCGATCACTACGCTTATGATCGCTATGTCGATCGGAACAGGTGTTGGTGTCAATGTACTGATTGCCAGGTATCTGGGGCAGAAAAATCAGGATATGGCCAACAGCGTGGTCTCAAATGGAATCATTCTCTCCGCTGCATGCGGCGTGATCGTAACGATCGTGGTTTTGCTCATTATGAAACCTTTTTTTGCCTCCTTCACAGAAGATCCCGCCATTTATGATATGGCGGTGGATTATATGAGGATCTGTGCTTTTATGGAAGTGTCCAGCATGGTACATATCTGCATCCAGAAAGTTTTACAGGGAACGGGGAACATGATTGCACCGATGTGGTTTCAGATCGCTGGTGTTCTGCTGAATTTTGTTCTGGATCCCCTTCTTATTTTTGGTGTGTGGATCTTCCCGGAAATGGGAGTCGAAGGAGCTGCGGTATCTACTGTGTGCGGATATACATTCTCGATGATCCTGGCATTTTATGTGCTGATTTTCCGTAAGCAGAAAGTAAAGATCAAGACGAAGGGATTCAAGCTCGATTTCAAGATATTCAAGGAAATTTTCGTGATAGGGTTCCCGTCATTTTTGATGAATGCGCTCGGTGCATTCATGACTTATTTCACCAATCTGTTCCTCGTGCTCTATTCTACGACTGCCGTTGCATTTTTCGGGGCGTATTTCAAGCTGCAGCAGGTGGTGATCATGACGCTCAACGGTCTGGTGCAGGGATGCATTCCGATCATGAGTTACAATTATGGTGCGAAGAACGAAAAACGTTTGACCCAGGCATTTCAGTACGGAAATACGATCGGCATCCTGCTGACTGGTGTGAGCATCATCATATTATGTCTCTTCCCGTCGCAGGTTCTTACTGCGTTCAATGCATCGGAAGAGATGTTGTCGTTTGGTGTGCCTGCACTGCGGATCATGTGCATAAGCTATGTATTTGCTGCGATCGCAACGATGGTCGCTTCATTTATGCAGTCGACGAAGAGGGTAAAGTTCAGTCTTCTGATCAATATACTGAGACAATTCGGACTGTTGATACCGGCTATGTGGCTGTTGTCAAAATTTATGGGCATGACCGGGATCTGGTACGCATTTATAGTCGCAGAGGTCATCACAGCTGCAATCAGCTGGGCTTTATATAAAAAATATCCGATCAGCTTCGATGAAGCTGCATAACGCAGATCACCTGGGTCATCTGATCGGTGGCGGGGCTGGTGATATTCGTGAATTCCCACATTGAGAAAAAATAGCTATGGATTTGGATTTTTTGCCGGGAGTGAGTTTTGCAGCTCATCGTGAATTCCCACATTGCAAAAAAAATAGCGGCGGATGGGAAGTTAGTTGCAAACTATTCACAGTGGGCAAATCAAAAGTTCCGAGATGGAGAATTTTTATGGGAGTTTTGGAATTATGAAAGGCAGATCAACCTGAGATTAACGGCTGCATCGGTCTATAGTTCCCATCTAGCCATGAAAAAAGTGGATCTGGGAATTCATAGTTTGGTAAACCGGTTCGTAGTAGAGTTTAATTCCCATATAGGTCAAATAATCTTTGATATTGGAATTCATGAAGAAGAACCGACTATATTTCTGTATATTTCCCTGCAGACCGGGCATACTACTTTCGTAAGATTGAAATATGCGGAAGCAGGAGGTGTTGGAAATGGGAAAAGCGTGCAGTATGATCACAGGGATCGGTCTTGCCGGAGCACTGGTGGGGCTGAACATATACCTGCTCATGGAGCCGAAGGAGCAGCATAAGATCAAGCGGGAAGCTGGTGAGGCGATCTGCGAGATGAAAAAAGCGGCGCAGAAGCTGACGGAATTAGGCTGACAGGCCAAGGGAAAAAGAGCAGAGTATGGGAATCAAGGATCAGATGAAAAAGAAACGAAAGAAGCAGGAGCTTCTGGATGACCTGCCGGACTACGAAGTGCTGGGGCTTGCGGATGACGAGATCGATCTGCAGCCGGCACTGGATCTTCTGGCACAGAGAAATCGGGAAGAATAGAAGAAAATCTTTGGGCGATATTTCTGATTTGACCTGAAGCAGGAATTTCAAAGAACTCAGATCAAACAGCTTGTATCTGCCCACCGGGTATGCTATAATTTCCGGGAAAGAAACAAATAAGAACCACACTGCCGCCGGGCAGTTGCGCGAGGAGCGCCGGATTTCGTATCGTTAGGCCTTAGAAGATATGAGATACCGGCGCTTGTTTTATCGGAGGAATGAGAATGGAGAAGAACAGACAGAAAACTGAATCAACGCAGTGTCAGCCAGAAATGCAGTCAGCCGGAGCTTCCACTCAGCCGACCTTAAATCAGCATCCACTGAAAGAATACAGTAAATACGTCACTTTTAATGTTATGGGGATGATAGGGGTATCCTGTTACATATTAGCAGACACGTTTTTCGTGTCTAAGGCACTGGGTGCGCAGGGACTGGCGGCGCTGAATCTGGCATTGCCCATCTTTAATGCGATCCGGGGCATCGGAATGATGATGGGCATGGGTGGTGCTACCTGGTATTCTATTCGAAAAGGTCAGCATGCAGAGGAAGAAGCGAACCGGATATTTTCTATCGTGGTAACGGCTACATTTCTATGCTCTCTGCTGTTCATTCTGGCAGGAGTGTTCTTTTCCTCACAGATCGCTTCAGCGTTCGGAGCTGATGAGTCGCTTCTGGATCTGTCGGGAACTTATCTCAAAGTCCTCTGCTGTTTTGCCCCGTTTTTCATGCTCAACGATGTGATGATCTGTTTCATTCGTAATGACGGAGATCCTAACCTGGGAATGGCGGCCATGGTTATCGGAAGTCTGGCTAACATTCTTCTGGATTACATTTTTATTTTTTCGTTTGGTCTGGGACTGTTCGGAGCGGCACTTGCAACGGGAGTTGCACCGGTAATCGGGATCTGCCTGACTTTGATCCACTGGACGAAACCTTCTCATACATTGAAGTTTGAACTGGGACACAGCGAATTTTCTGCAAAGCAGACTCTGACGAGTCTGCGGTCGTCTCTTGCTCTGGGATTTCCGTCCTTCGTCATGGAACTGGCTACCGGCATAGTTATTTTGGTATTCAATCTTCTGATGCTGAAAGAAGCCGGCAATACCGGAGTAGCAGCCTATGGTGTGATCGCGAATATTTCATATGTAGTCATTGCGATCTATACAGGGATCGCTCAGGGCGTTCAGCCGCTGATGAGCAGAGCTTTCGGCGAGGGGGATATGGCTCTTGTGCGAAAGAATTTGCATTATGCTGTCTGGACTATTGCCGGGGTTTCTGTTTTTCTTTATGGAGTCATTTTTTTCTTTTCAGAAGGGATCACACAGATATTCAACAGTGAAGGGAACGCTGAACTTCAGGCTATCGCCGTAACAGGGCTGAAACTGTATTTCCTTGCCGTTTTCTTTGCAGGAACCAATATTTCCATGGCCATATATTTCACCTCGACGAACCGGGCGCTGCCGGCTCATGTGATCTCGCTTTTGAGAGGGCTTCTCCTTATCGTGCCGGCTGCATTTCTGCTGGCAAGGCTTCTGGGGATCTGTGGGGTGTGGTTGTCGTATCCGGTAACGGAGGGCCTGGTATTTCTGCTGGTATGGATAATTTATTGTGTATCCAGACGAAAGAATGTATACTGATAGAAACGGAAAGGAGCACAGCCATGCAGTGGACAAAAGCGCAAGACCATACCATAAAATCCAGAGGGAAGAACATCCTGGTTTCTGCAGCGGCAGGATCGGGTAAGACTGCCGTTTTGATCGAGCGGATAAAACAGCTGATTTTACAGGATAAAGTAGATGTGGATCGGTTTCTCATCACGACATTTACCAATGCAGCATCTCAGGAAATGCGTGAACGGCTGGAACAGGCTATCCGAAAAGAGATGGATCAGCCGGATGCAGATCGGGCGTTTCTGAAGCGGCAGCTGGATCTCATGTATAAGGCGAATATCGGAACGTTCCATAATTTCGCTTTGGAAGTCATGCATCGGTATTTCTACCTGACGGAACTGGAACCGGGGTTTGTTATAGGCGATGAGATCCAGGTGTCGATCCTGAAAAAGGAAAGCGTGGATGCTCTCTTTGAAACACGTTTTGAAGAAGACTTTGATCGGTTCAAAGCTTTTCTTAGAAAATACAGCGGCGACCGGAACGAGAACCGGCTGAAAGACAATATGATCAGCTTATACGATGAGCTGAGAAGTGTGCCGGATTATTTTAAGTGGGCAAGGGAAAGTGCTGAATGGCTTCGTTCCGATAATGTCCTGAGCATGACCGGGATCGCGATGTTCCTGATCCAGGCTTTTTATGATGGCCTGGGTAAGGCGCGCAGATATTTTGTGGAAGCCGCAGATCTTTTGGCAGACAACAGTGTGTGGAGTCTGGCGGAAAAAGCCCGGGAAGATGTGGAGCGTCTGGATTCGCTGGAAGAGATCATGAGCCTTGAACCGGAACAGGGTGTTTCCCGCTGGGACGAACTTGATCTCCTCTTTCGTGCAGGGGAACTGATGGTGGATCTGAAATTCAATACCATGCGTGCTGCAAAAGATGAGAAAGACGATTACGAGGCAGTTAAGGAGACTGTCTCTATTTTGCGTAAAAAAGGGAAAAAAGAGATCGATGATCTGAAAAAGAAGTACTTCAGCAGGAGCAGGACAGAGGCAGAAACAGAGCTGAAGTCTCTTTTTGGAGATACGGCATACCTGGTGGAGCTGCTGGAAGAGTTTGAACAGATCTTTCGAGAAAAGAAAAAGGAAAAGAACATGGTGGACTTCGATGATGTGATGCACTATGCTTCGAAGATCCTGGATGATCCAATGGCCGCAGAGGAATACCGGGAAAAATTCACGTACATATTCATAGATGAGTTTCAGGACAGCAATATGCTGCAGGAGATCATCGCCGGCAAGATCTGCAGGGAAAACAATCTCTTTATGGTAGGAGATGTGAAGCAGAGCATCTACAAGTTCCGGCTGGCTGAGCCGGAGATATTCCGCAGCAAATATGAATTATATAAGAAGGAAGAAGAAACCCAGAGTGAAAAGATCGACCTCAACAGTAACTTCAGAAGCAAAAAAAATGTGACAAGAACAGTCAATACTGTATTCGAAAAGGTGATGGAGGATTACGATGAGGATGCACGACTGCATTGCACGGCTCCGGAGGAATATCCGGGATATCCCACGCGTGTTACGATCATAGACAGATCGGATGAAGCCGAACTGGAAGACGGGGATATGCTTGAAAGCACGGATCGAGAGATCGCGACTATCGCACGGATCGTTTCTGAGAACAAAGGTCAGCCTGTTTTTGACGTCAAGAAACAGGTGGAACGATCGGTGGAATATCGAGATATCGTTATTTTATCGCGGAATCGTCACACGATCCCGGCGATCGAGAAAGCTCTCAACGATCGGGGGATACCGGCCTTTGGAGAAAATCCGGGCGGGTATTTTGAGTCGGTAGAAATCGAGATTTTTGTGAACCTGCTGAAAGTGATCGACAATATCCGGCAGGATATCCCCCTCATCTCGGTGATGCATTCGCCGATCTTTGATTTTACTGCAAAGGAACTGGCGAAGATACGCATTGCGTTCCGGGAGGGCAGCTTCTATCAGGCGATCCGCAGTTACGCGGAAACACCCGTGGAAGTACCTTTGCAGGAAAAAGTGCGAAAAATGCTGGAGCAGCTGACTTACTGGAAACAGCTGCGGCGAACGGTAAGCCTGGAAGAACTGCTGAGAGTATTATTGTATGAGACGGGATACTATGATTATTGCAGCGGTCTGCCGGTAGGCAAACAGCGGATCTCCAACCTGCGGATGCTGGTGGAAAAAGCGGCCACGTTCGAAGAGAGCAACTATACGGGGCTGTACGGTTTCCTTTCCTATATCGACGCCATGAAGAAGAATAACCTGTCCATGGGCGAAGCTAAGACCATTGGCGAGAACGAAGATGTAGTCCGGATCATGACAGTGCATAAGAGCAAGGGGCTGGAATTTCCGGTAGTGATCCTGGCGGGTGCCGGCAGGACGATACGTTTTCGAGGAAGCGGCAGTTCTATGGAGATGCACAAGGATTGCGGCATCGGTCTGCCTCTGGTAAACCGAGAAGAGGGCTGGCATAAGAAGACTCTCTTACAGCGTGTCATCGAAGGGAAAAAAGCGGCGGAAGAGCTGGAAGAGGAAGTGCGTATTTTATACGTGGCGCTGACTCGTGCCATCGACCGGCTGGAGATCGTGGGATCGGTCAAGGATCTGGACAGCCTGGACGAGGAACAGGCGGGGAAACGGTCGTTTCTGGATATGGTATATGCACCGCTGAAACTGACCGGGGAAGAGATCTGCGTGGAGCATCTGGCATCGGAAGAGAGCGCAGATGAGCTGCAGGAAACTGGAACAAGCCGACATCATTCTACAAAAGATCTGATGCAGCAGCTTCAACGGACTGCACAGCGTGCCGCAGCTTATCAGCTGACAGCAGAAGAACAATCCCGCATGGAACAGATCGCTGCCGGGCTGTCCTATCAATATCCGTACAGTGATGCTGTAAAGGTCAAGTCGAAATACTCCGTGACGGAACTGGCTGGCGGGAGCATGGTATCTTCTGATGAGATACTTTTGCAGAAGCCGGAGTTTACAAGGGAGCACGAAGGTCTTACTGCAGCGCAGCGAGGAAGCGCGATGCATCTTGTGATGGAGCATCTGGATTTTGCAAAGGCTCTGGAGCATGGCGGATCTTATATTCGGGAAACGGTCGAGAAGCTGCGGAGCACGGGAGCTCTTTCAGAACAGGAAGCAAAAGCGATCAGGATCGATCAGATCCAGGGATTTTTTGCGGCTCCGACCGGACGGCGTGCCGCGCAGGCGCGCACTTTGCAGAAGGAACGGGAGTTTATCCTGCAAAAGGATGTCAGCGGAACGCAGGCTATCGTCCAGGGGATCATCGACTGTTTTTTTGAAGAAGAGGATGGTATGGTGATCATCGACTACAAGAATTCGTATGTGGGATCTGAGGCGGAAGAAGAGGAACTCCGGCAGCGATACGGGGAGCAGCTGGCATTATATAAGGAAGCGTTAGAGGCATCCTGGGGGCGTCCGGTCAAGGAAACCTGGCTGTATCTTTTCTATTTGAAAAAATTTATCCGTACAGACGAAAAATTTTAAAAATAGTGTTGACTTTATGGTACCGTAGTGGTACATTTAGATTGAGGTTAGCACTCGGACATAAAGAGTGCTAACAAAGAGGAGGGCTAAGATGGATTTAAGCGAACGAAAACTGAAAATACTGCAGGCCATCATAGCTGACTTCATTAGAACGGCAGAGCCTGTCGGTTCACGGACGATTTCCAGAAATTATGATCTGGGAGTCAGCCCGGCAACGGTCAGGAATGAGATGTCGGATCTGGAGGAGCTGGGCTATCTGAGCCATCCGCATACATCTTCCGGAAGAGTTCCTTCGGAGAAGGCTTACAGACTGTACGTCAACGAGCTGATGGAGCGCCGGTCC
>ERZ824488.2313-NODE-2313-length-17428-cov-6.189259_pt1 | contig 17428 bp, 14 predicted proteins | sample MGYA00519936_ERZ824488 | MGnify/ENA primary metagenome ERZ824488 (study PRJEB31778, sample SAMEA3449153) | human gut metagenome | biome: human gut; feature: human-associated habitat; material: faeces | place: United Kingdom | collected 2010/2012 ... | reverse complement strand
AATCCGGGTATCAAATGAGTGTCAAAAGACCTTTTGACACTCATATCATTATATACTTATTTGTATATGGAGGTATGAGTTATGGCAATCAACAGTATTGTACTCGCTGATGACGAATCCATTCAGCGCGACACTTTATCGACGATCATCCAGCGCTATGTTTCCGCCGATATTCGTCTCTGTTCCAACGGCCGGGACGCTCTCTCACTGATCGAAGAAGAGCTTCCGGATCTTCTGATCACCGATATCCGAATGCCGGTGATGGACGGCATGGAACTCATCAAAGAGGTTTCCTCCCGCTATCCTTCCTTAAAGACCGTTCTCATCAGCGCCTATTCCGAATTTTCCTACGCGAAGACCGCCATCACCTGCGGCGTCTCCGAGTATCTCCTGAAACCTTTTCGACCGGAGGAGATCCGAAAGCTCCTGGAAAAGCTGGACGCGGAAATCAGCGCGGCCCAGGCTCAGTCTCTCTGGGACAGGCTCCAGAAAAAAGCCGCCACCAATCAGCAGCTGATGGCCCTTTCCGCCAGTCTCTATGGTCTGCCCCTGCCAGCAGGCAAGGAAACTGATCTTTCCGCTCTCGTCCCGCCCAGAGGTCATCTCCTTCTCTTTCGCTGGAAGAGCCGGCAAAATCATGGCGTTGTCAAAAGCCCGGCCCCCGGAAATGTCCTGACGGACCGCCAACAGGAGCAGCTGCTGATCCAGCTGTGCCAGAATTTCCCCGAAGGCATTTTTCTCCCCTTAAGAAAAGGGCTGGACAGCTCGGAATGCCGCCTTCTGGTTCTGTTGTCGGAGAGCCGTTCCGAGGAAGAACTTTTCAAAAGCTTAAGCAGTTTCCAGCGGAATTTCATCTGCTGGACCGTCGTGGCTTCCTATTTTATAGAAGAAATGGCCCCTCTCAAGGAGATCTTCCAGCAGGCCAACCAGCTGCTCTCCTATTCCTTTTACTATCCTGAGAGCAGTCAGACCTTTTCCCTGGATCCGGAGATCCTGGCCGCCGTTCCTTCCATGCTGTCTCTCCACGCTTACGAGAAAACGCTTCGGGAGGCAGTACACGCTGGAAAACTGGAGGCTGCCGAGCGCAGCTTAAAGGAGCTCTATTCCCTGCTTTCCCGGAAGCCCCGGCGTTTCCCCACAGATGTCCGGTACCGGATCTCTTCCATGACAGTCAACATTCTGCGTGAGCTGGACAGCATGATTCCCTCCCGGGAGTATGACGATCTTCTGAACCGGGCCTACTCACTTTTCAGCATCTGCGACTCCTTCCCGGAGCTTTTTCAGATTTCCTATGAGCTTTTAAAAAGCACCTCCGTCTATTTCGTTCAGGAGACCGGAACCACCGACGTGGTGGAGGATATCATCGCCTACATAAGGAGGCATTTTACAGAGGATCTGACTCTGCCCCAGCTCGCGGAAAACGTTCATTTTTCAGCCAATTATCTGTCGGCTCAGATCAAAAAGAAGACCGGTATGTCCTATATCAACTACGTCTCGCTTCTCCGTATGGAGTACGCGGAGCAGCTTCTCACCGGCACGAACCTCAAGGTCTCCGAGGTGGCGGCAAAATGCGGCTACCATGATAACAGCTATTTCAACCGGATTTTCTGCCGGAAATACGGGACTACCCCGGAGCAATACAGAAAGGCGCACAAAAAATGTTCCGAAAATTAACCAACCTTTTTTATTCCATGCGGTTCGGGCAGAGGCTCTGCATCATCCTGATCCTTTTTGCCCTGATCCCCATGCTGCTGATCCAGCAGATCCTCATGCATTTTTACGAAAAACATATCGTGGACAGCGCCTCAAACAGCGCCTACTCCATCGTCAACGCCAACAATAACTCTCTGGATATGCTTCTCGACAACATTGAGACAGCCGCCCAACAAATGATTGACAGCCAGTTTTATTATGATACCTTTTCCGAACTGAACGATTTCTCCGTGGGAGACTGTCTTCGCTATGACCGGATTCTGACCCAAGAGCTCGCCAAGCAGTTTATCTACCAGGAAGCTGTCTATGACGTATATCTCTACACCTCTAAATGGCTTTTCGGAGTCAACACAGGACTGATGCCCATCACCATCGATTCCTTCCGGAAAGCCGGTTTTGAAGAGCTGGCCCGAAACGCCAGCGGCCTCTCCTGCTGGATCACAGGCTACGATTATGGAGAACAGACCCAGAATGATTATCTGGTAGAAAAGAGCTCTTACGATTTCCGCTACCCTTTGACGATGCTGAAGGAAATGCAGTTTCAGTACACCTCACAAGGATATTACCAGCGGCTTTCCGAGGATACTGAAAAGCCGATTCTCGTGGTTCAGGTACTGGAGAAAAGTCTTCGGAACCTCTATAAAGACAGCGTCCCCTACGACGGAAGCCTCTATGTCATCGCCAACAGCGAGGGAAGCGTGGTCTCCTCCGACAACGACACCTTTCCTGTCGGCACGGTGCTTCCCGAGGATCTTTCTCCCTATCTCAGAACCTCCGGCTATGTGACCTATGATTTGAAGGGAGAAAAAAATCTGCTCTGCTACGATACGCTGGATGGGCGTGGGTTCTTCTCTTTCGCCCTTATTCCCATGAAAAATCTAACCCAGAATGCAGTCTGGAAAATGCGTCAGCTCCTCTGGATCTGTGCCCTGGTGCTAATCTTTCTCGCTGCTCTGGTGGCCTTTGTCCTTTCCCGGACCATCACCCGCCCTATCGCAGCCCTTACAAAGGCTGCCATCCGCGTCTCCAAGAGCGATTTTTCGGCCAACACACCAGTTCCCCGGGGACGTGATTTCAAGGTACTGACGGAAAGCTTTAACCATATGGAAAAAGAGATCAGCCGGCTGATCCATGAAAACTATGAGATCTCCCTCCGTGAAAAAGAGACGCAGCTCATGGCTCTTACGATGCAGATCAACCCGCATTTTCTTTACAACACCCTGAATACGATTAACATGCTGGCCATCCAGAATGACGACGACGAAACGGCGGAGCTCATTGTTTCCCTCTCGGAAATGCTCCAGTACACCTGCAAAGATTCCTCGGACCAGGCTCCCCTCTCGGCTGAGATCAGCTGGGTCTCCAATTACCTTTTCCTCATGTCCAAACGCTATAATGGCCTTTTCCGGACAGTTTTGGATATCGACGAGGACCTAATGGACTGCCGGATTCCAAAATTCATCCTGCAGCCTCTGGTGGAAAATTCCATCCTTCACGGTTTTTCGGATATGCAAAAAGAAGGAGTCCTCACTCTCGCAATTTCCAAGAGTGAAAACTCCCTCTGTATTGAAGTCAGAGATAACGGCATCGGCATGGACGAGGAACAGTTAAAAAAGTACATCCATGCCATCTGCGTGGACGGTCATGTGGGCATCTCCAACGTTCATCGCCGCCTCTCCCTGATCTACGGGGAAAATTATAAAATCCATGTGGTCTCCGCTCCGGGCGAAGGTACCTCCATCAAGATCTGGATCCCCGTCGAATACTAAATTTATTTCTCCAGGAACCAGACATCCATCTCTGTTACTCCTCTGTTTGCCCAAGCATAATAGGGGAGTAATTTTAACTGGAAGGAAACTTTTTTTCCTTTCCGGTCAGAATAAAGCGCTTTGGATGCTTCTCTGCGGGATGCCTGGACTTTGAGCACTGGCATCTCTCTTCCGGCTACCTCCGCTTTTTCCAGTTCAAAAGCGGCATCCCAGTCGATCCGCACATCCCGTAAAGGAGTATCATCATTATCGACACCTTCCGCGCAGTAAACCAACGGTCCTCTGGTGACAGCCACCCTTCCGCAGGTATCGACGATCTCGGGATTGCCCTCCCAGAGTTTTACTTTCATTTCGAGCTCCAGCTCGATGCGGTCTCCGTCTTTCCAGTCTCTCTCAAGATATACAAAACCTTTTTCCGCTGCGGCGGGAACTTTTTCTCCGTTTACCAGAAGTTCTGCCTTATCGCACCAGCCCGGAATCCTTACGGCAAACGTGAAATTTCCCTCACTTTTCAGGGTCCAGCTGATCTTTCCGTCACAGGGATATTCTGTACGCTCCTGAAGGGTAATTGTCTTTCCATTCAGATGCAGCGTCGTATCCGCATCCATGTAGCACTGGGCAAAAATGGTGTTTCCCGCGGTGGAATAGAGATAATCGCCGATGGAACCGATCGTGCGAACCAGGTTCGGCGGGCAGCAGGAGCAGCCAAAGACTTTCACGCGCTCCAGAATGGGCAGATGCTCCTTAAGACCCTCAGGACGGCTGTCGTTAAACGCGTTTCTTCTGGGATCCACCGCCAGCGGGTTCTCATAGAAAAAGCTGTCTCCCGAGAGAGAAATGCCGCTCAGCACCGTATTGTAAAGAGCTCTCTCTGCGGTATCGGCATAGCGTCCGTCCGCCTCAATGAGCCAGAGTCTCCGGCAGAAAAGTGCCAGGGCAATGGAGGCACAGGTCTCGTTATAAGCCGTATATTCCGGGAAATCATAATCAAACGTAAAGGATTCGCCGCGGCAGGTGGAACCCACACCACCGGTGATGTACATACGCTTCTCGGTGATATTTTCAAAAAGGGTCCGGCAGATTTCCGTCAGTTTCTCTTCCTTTGTCTCCAGAGCCAGATCTGCCATGCCAGAATAGAGGTAGAGTGCTCTCACGCTGTGGCCCTCTGCCGTCACCTGTTCCCGTACCGGAAGGTGGGACTGCATATGCTCCTGATCGGCGAAGGAATAGGTCTCATCCCGGTCGCTGGTTCCTCTGGTATTGATAAAATATTCCGCCAGCTTGAAATAGCGCTCCTCGCCGGTGTAATGATACAGTTTCATAAGAGCCAGCTCGATCTCTTCGTGGCCCGGCGTGTCAAAGGCCGCGGAGTGTTCCACCCGGAATACCCGGTCAATGAGATCCGCATATTTCATGGCTACCCGGAGCATGTTGTCTTTTCCTGTGGCCTCCTTATAGGCGATGGCTCCCTCGATGAGGTGGCCGGCACAGTAAAGCTCATGGTCGGTTCTTCTGGTAAAGCGAGCCTTCGGCTCCACCACGGTAAAATAGGCATTGAGATAACCATTGGTATCTTGGGTTCGCTCCATACGACCCACGAGTTCGTCGATCTTTGCCTCAAGCTCAGGATCCCGTTCTTTTTTCAGGAAATAGGCAGCTCCCTCGATCCATTTTGTCACGTCAGACTCCCAGAAAATATGAGGCTGATTGGGCATGCCTTTTTTCCACTGCATTTTCAGTGCTTCAAAGCGCCCGGTCTCCTCAAACCGGTCATAAACCGCATTGACGGTCACTTTTCGGCAGAGATCCTGCTCTGTCTTCCAGAAACCTCCGGTAATCGTGCTGTCCGCAAAGCTCACCGGTTTTCCACTCCATTTTTCCATTTTGTTCTCCTTTCGCTTACGCTTTCATACCTGTCAGTGAGATGCCTTCGATGAGGTGCTTCTGTCCCACGAGGAAAACGCCCACACAGGGAGCCACCACGATGGTGGAAGCAGCCATCAGAAGATTCCATTTTGTAGAATAATCGCCACGGAACTGCAAGAGTCCGACAGCCAGCGTAAATTTCGTCTTTGTGTTCAGGTAAATGATGGGGCCGAAGAAATCATTCCAGTTGCCGAGAAAGGTAAAAAGAGCCACCACCACCAGAGCTGATTTTGCCAGCGGCATAATAATCCGGAAGAAAATCTGCAGCGGACCGGCTCCGTCGATGCGGGCCGCCTCGTCAAGATCCTTTGGTATGCCTAAGAAAAACTGTCTCAGCAGGAAGATATTGAAGGCGCCGCCTCCGAAAAAGGAGGGCAGAATCAGGGGCCAGTAGGTATCAATCATGTGGAAATTTCTCCAGATCATGAACTGTGGGATCAGGGTAACGGAACCTGGAAGCATCATCGTGGAGAGCACCAGTGCAAAGCAGAAGCCCTGGCCTTTCCATTTGATTCTGGAAAAAGCATAAGCCGCCATGGAAGACGTCAGAAGCGTACCGATCAGGCAGCCCGCAACGATTGTGATCGTGTTAATCGCATATCTTCCGAAATCAGCAGCCTTGAGAGCGTCCGTGTAGTTGCTCCAGAGCATTTCCTTTGGCCAGAACACGAAGGGACGCATGCTGTAAATGTCCGTATTTTTCATAAAGGAAGAACGGACCATCCAGTAGAGCGGGATTACGCAGACCAGAGCCAGAAGAATAATCACCGCATAGACTGCCGCCTGTTTTATATAGTAGGAAGTTTTTCTTCTTCTCTTCTTCATCTTAATCATTTCCCCCTTCGTAGTAAACCCATTTTTTCGATGACTTAAATACAATAACCGTAAGAAGCATCACGACTACAAACAGAATCCAGGCCATGGCCGAAGCTTTTCCCATATCCATGTACTTGAAGGCCTGTCTCCAGAGATTATATACATAAAACAAAGATGCATTGTTCGGTCCGCCCTCGGTGATGATGTACGCCTGGGAGAAGACCTGCAATGCTCCGATGATGCCGTTTACCAGGTTGAAAAACAGGGTAGAGGATACCATCGGCAATGTGATATTCCAAAATTTATCCCAGCTGTTTCCGCCGTCGATCTCCAGAGCCTCATAGTAGACCTGCGGAATCTCCTGAAGACCAGCCAGGAAAATAACCTGGGTAGAACCGGTCCCCCAGATTCCCATAAAGACGATGGACGGGAGAACGCTTCCTTTTCCCCAGAAGAACTGGCTCTTGGGCAGGTGCAGGAACTCAAGAACCGTGTTGAAAAGGCCGAAATCCGGGTTCATCAGAAGGAGCCACACAAAGCTCGTGGCAACTGCCGGAAGAATACAGGGCAGGTAAAACAACGACCGGAAGAAGGCTCTGCATTTGATATCCCTGTTTAAAAGAAGCGCAATCATAAATGCAAAAATCAGATTGGCAGGAACTGCCATAATCGAATACAAAACGGTGGCTTTTACGGAGATCCAGAAGGTCTTCTCGTGACCGCTCAGCAATTCTATATAGTTTTTCAGGCCTACCCAGGAGGGTTTGCCTATGATGTTGTAATCGCAAAGGCTGTAGTAGCCGCTCAGCAGCATCGGAAACAGGTTAAAGATCAGAAATCCCAGTACCGCCGGCAGAGCAAAGCCCCAGCCCACAAGATTCATTCTTGTTTTTGTCTTCATCGTTTTCATTTTGCTCATCCTTTCTCTCCCCTGTTGAAAAGAGAGCTGCCGTTTTTATCCGGCAGCTCTCTTCTTCACATTTCCATGATTATTTACCATAGAAGCCCTGAACCTGGGCATTTGCATCTGCCTCGATCGAACTGATTGCTTCGTCTGCGGTCTTCTCTCCGGACCAGAGGTCATCCAGTGCGGGGCTGATCACGTCGTTAATCTTGTTGAAGTTCTTGACGTAAGCAGTGATAGGAGTTCTTGCGGTTCCATCCATCATCGGAGTTACGATGCTGTCATAGTAGTTTGCCGGATGATTCTCGGTGATGATGGTCTTGATATAATCGTCGTTGTACTCTTTCATGTTGGTGGGCAGCCACAGGCCGGATTTGAACAGCGGCTCGCAGGCTCCAACCTCGGTCATGATGTATTTTACGAACTCGAAAGCGGCATCTATTTTCTCACTGTTCATCAGAGCGATGGCTCCGTAGGTTGCAACTGTTGCCGGGGTCTCACCCATTCTCGGAAGAGCTGCTACGTTGTACTCTACGCCATCGGACATCAGCCCTGCATTGGACCACTGTCCGTCAAAGCTCATAGCCACTTTATTGGTAGCCAGTGCCTCGGAAAGGCCAGGCATCGTCTCGCTTGCGGTCGGTGTGGGAGCTACATGATAAACGTAGATGAGATCTGCCAGTTTCTGGAGAACGTCTTTTCCTTCGTCAGTTGCATAACCGATAGAGGTTCCATCCTCAGTCAGGTAATCGCCGCCCTCACTGAAGAGGAAGGGCATATAGCCTGCCCACCATTTGGAGATGTTCACGCCGTAAACGTCGATGTTTTCCGGATCAAAATCGGGATCCAGAGCATTCTTTCCATTCTTGTCAATGGTCAGCTGCTGTGCATTCTTTACGAAGGTATCCCAATCCCAGGCATCCGCATATTTTGCAGGAGGCTCTTCCACGCCATACTGCTCGAAGAGGGACGGATTATAGAACATGCAGATGTTCTCAGAACCAATACCATAACCAGCCATATAGTCTTCATTCAGCATGTATTTGAACTGATCGCCCACGCACTCGGTATCGAAGCTCTCGTCCTTGTCGATGTACTCCTGCAGGTTTGCCACAATTCCCTGCTCTGCCAGCGGGAAAAGAAGGGTATCACTGTTCATCATGCAGACTTCCGGAATATCGTTTCCAGCGATCATAGCGGTGATCTTCGTGTCATACTCATCCGGGACGTTCATAACGGTCACATGGATATCCGGGTGGCTCTCGTTGAATTTCTCTGCAATCTCTTCGTACACAGCCAGGGTATCTCCGCCGTCCCACTCGGTAAAGCGGATCTCGGTCACGTCACCGTCTGCCTTTGCCACAAGGTTTCCACCGTTTATGCACACCAGTGAAAATACAGAAGCTCCTGCCAGTACACAGCTAATTACTTTTCTTTTCATAACTTTTTTCTCCTTTCTGAAATAAGCTCTGTGTTTTTGATGAGCTTATTATATCAGCGGATTTTTCCGTTTTCCATTGGACGATTATGCAATCATTGGACAAATCAAAGATCCCGCTGCAAGCAACGGGATCTTTGACTCTCGCGGCAGTCGCCAAATATCCATGCAAGCATGGCTGCTTGGCTCGTTGCTCACGGAAATCAACGCTCATAAAAAAAGAACCTCACTGATTTTCACCAATAAGGTTCTCCTATAGGATCATTTATTCTTCTTCCAGCGTCCCTTCCCGGGCTTCTTTCATGAGAAGGCAGGTTTGGAAATGGACACAGCGCCTGAAATTGCAGTCCGCAAAGGTCAGAACCAGGCCCTCGGGCCGCTCTTCGTATTCACAGCAGACCGTGTTAGCTCTGTTCTGCGCCCGGCAGTAACCGCTGATCATCTTTTCCTGAATTTCCACACTTTTCGCCTCCATCCAGCTCAAACCAGAACTCCACGCCGTTGTCGTAGTTCTTCACGCCGCATTTCTGATGGAAGGAATCCATGATGGCCTTCACGATCGAAAGACCGATGCCGCTTCCGCCGTACTCACGGGTTCTGGCTTTGTCTACTTTATAAAACTTGATCCAGATCTTGTCAAGATCCTCCTCCGGAATCGGTTTTCCGGTATTGAATACCGTTGTGCGGATCACGTTGCCCGGCTCATGAATCAGTTTAACATCGATGACCTTCTCTCCTTCGAGATGGTTCAAGGCGTTGCTGATATAGTTGGTCACGACCTCTTCCACCTTGAACTCATCCGCCCAGACATAGACGGGCTCCTCCTCATTGAAGAGGAGCTTCGCCTCTTTCTGCTGGGCCAGGATGGAGGCCGACTGGATCACGCCCTTGACGAGACTCACCAGGTCAAAACGCTCCATCGTGACGACGTCGTTTCCAAACTCCAGCTGGTTCAGGGTCAGGAGTTTCTTCACCATCTGGTTCATTTTCGAGGACTCATCCATGATAACCTCGCAGTAAAACTCCCGGCTCTCGGGATCGTCGTTGATGCATTCCTTGAGGCCCTCCGCATAGCCCTGGATCAGCGCGATGGGAGTTTTCAGCTCATGGGAAACGTTGGAGAGGAACTCTTTTCGCATCTCATCGATCTGTTCTTTTTTCTCAATGTCACTCTGTAATTCATTGTTTGCCGTCTTGAGCTCCGAGATCGTCTCCTGAAGTTTATCGGACATCCGGTTAAAATGATCTCCCAGCTGGGCAATCTCATCATTTCCGCCACGGGTGTATTTGGCCTCAAAATCCAGATCCGCCATGCGTTTGGAAAGATCCGTCAGCTCCTGGATCGGCTTGGTGATCTGTTTGGAAAGCCAGACCGCCAGGATAATACCAAAGACCACACCTGCAATCGCAAAATAGGTAAAAAATTCATTGGAGATCTTCACGCTGTCCCAGATACTGTCCAGAGCCAGCCGCATGATGAAGTTGTAGCTGTTGTCCAGGCCGCCCCAGATCTCCAGATATTCCTGCTCATTGAAGGGATCCCGGATCTTCTGCACGGTATAATTATCCGTCTTGATCAGTACATCTTTATCGTAGGAGTTCACCCCGTAATGGTAGGCAAAAAGCCGGCCTGCCAGCAGGGATTTATCCTGATCGGAGCTCACGCACCAGAGCTCGGGATTCATCTCCTCGTCGCTGATGACCAGGCGGATGTTATAGCGGTTGCAGAGAAGTTCCAGATTGCTCTGGAAATCGTCCTCCTGGTAGGAATTTGGCAGATCATAGGAATTGATAAGCGTATATACCTTAATGAGGGACCGCTCTTTCTGCACCATATAATACTTTTCCAGGAAAACATTATTCATCAGGAAACTGGTTCCCAGGACAAAGAGCAGCAGAGCCACGATGGCCACAGCGATCCTGTTTCTTATGGAGTGTTTCATTTATGCTTCCACCTCAAATTTGTATCCCATGCCCCAGATTGTCCGAATATAGTCGCCTGCTTTTCCAAGCTTGCTGCGGAGCTTTTTCACATGGGTATCAATGGTCCGGGCATCGCCAAAGTAATCATAGTTCCACACATTGTTCAGAATCTTTTCTCTGGAAAGAGCCAGGCCCTGGTTTTCCATAAAATAAGAAAGAAGCTCAAATTCCTTGAAGCTCAGTTCTACTTCCTGACCGTCCACTTTCACCTGATGGGCCGCCTTGTCAAGGGAGAGGATGCCTGCGGTGATCACGCTGTCAGAAGAGATCGCGTTGGTTCTCCGAAGGATTGCTTCCACCCGGGCCACCAGAATCTTGGGGCTGAAGGGTTTGGAAATATACTCGTCTACGCCCAGCTCAAAGCCCAGAAGCTCGTCCTGCTCGTCGCCTCTGGCCGTCAGCATAATGATAGGTACTTTGGAATGCTTCCGGATCTCCCGGCAGACCTGCCAGCCATCCATTTTCGGCATCATCACATCCAGAATGATGAGAGCGATATCTTTTTCCTCAAAAAAAAGGTCCACAGCCTGCTCTCCGTCTCCGGCCTCAATCACGTCAAAATCCTGACGGACCAGGAAGTCACGGACCAATTTTCTCATTCTGCTTTCGTCATCGACTACCATTACCTTTAATTTTTCCATAAAGCTCCACCTCTATATTTTAAATTTAAGAGTTACTTTAACACAGTTTTATGTAAGTTCTGTGAAAATACCGATCTTTTCGCGGATTTCCTGCATTCGCTGGTCCGTATGGGAGATCACCTCCGCGCATTCCTTCAATTCCGCACCGATCTCCTCGCTGTGGGGTACGTCTTTTTTGTAGCTGAGCTGATGCTCGAGGCTCGCCCAGAAGTCCATGGCGATGGTCCGGATCTGCACCTCCACCCGCATCATCTGACGGCCTTTTGAGAAAAAGACAGGCACCTCCACAATCAGGTGAAGGCTTCGATAGCCGTTAGGCTTTGGATTTTTGATATAGTCCTTGACCTGGAGCAGGCGGATATCGTCCTGGCTGGAGAGCCACCGGGCCACATCGTAAATGTCGTCCAGAAAATAGCAGATCACGCGGATGCCTGCCACATCGTTGAGATTCTCAACCATGGACTCGATGCTGACCTCCAGCCCTCTCCTCTGCAGTTTATTGACAATGCTTAAAGGCTTCTTCACCCGGGTCTTGATAAATTCGATGGGATTGCGGTTATAGCGTACGGAGAGTTCGTCGTTCAGTACCTCAAGCTTGGTCTGCACCTCTCTCAACGCGCAGCCGTACATCATCATGATTTCCTCAAATTTCGCACCCTGCTGGTAAAGCTTCTCGGCTTCCTCCGGCAGAAGGCGTTCCTGTATAAAAGTTTTGACTCGTTCCATTGTTTCCTCCAAAGTGCCGGGCAAATTTTCCCCGACGATACCTTCATTCTACCAGTTTGAGGAAAAATTGACAAGAGCGTTTGTTATCCGGAAAAACGCAAAAAAGCAGCAGATCTATGAAAAGTCTGCTGCTTCTTATTTCTATACTTCTGCAAAAAATTTCTGTTTTCGTTCGATCATCTCGTCGATCCGGGAGATGTAGGATGCCACATCCTTGACGTTCTCGCAACGCTCGATGCGGTGCGTGCCATCCTCGTTGGCTTCAGGCCAGACACGCTTCGTGGAGGCGCCGGCTCCCAGTGCCAGGATGGACTGTTTCTCCTCCATAATCAGGATGTTGTAGATGCCTTCTTTTCCCGGGCGGGCATAGCCCACGTTCTCCAGGTTGCCTGCCATGTTTTTCTGGCGGTAGAGATAGTAAGGGAAAAGACCGGAACTCATGCAGGCTTTCTCGGTCATATCCATGATTTCCATATTGTTGATGAAGGACATTTCCTTATACTGATCCTTGAACATATTCAGCCGGGCGGCCCTTTTGACTGCCAGAGAATGGACGGTTACACTGTCCGGATCCAGTTTTTTGATCTCCTGGAGGGTATACTCCACTTCATCTTTTCCCTCGCCGGGAAGACCAACGATGAGATCCATATTGATGTTGTCAAAACCAAGCTCCCGAGCCAGAAGGAAGGCTGCTTTTGTCTCCTCCACCGTATGTCTCCGGCCGATGATCTCCAGTGTTTTCTGGTTCATGGTCTGGGGATTGATGGAAATCCGGGTGACGGGGTGCTTTTTGATGACTTCCAGTTTTTCCCTGGTAATGCTGTCCGGACGGCCCGCTTCCACGGTAAACTCCTGCACCTTGCTGAGATCAAAATGCCGCTTGATCTCTGTCAGCAGCCGGTCCAGCTGCTCCGGCTCCAGGGTCGTCGGGGTTCCGCCGCCGATGTAGACCGTATCCAGCTGCCGTTCCTTATAGATCTCCGCCCCGTAGGCAATCTCCTTGCAGAGAGCATCCAGATAATCGTCCACCTTCTTTTTCCAGACGGAAAGGGGGCTGGAGCTGAAGGAACAGTAGAGGCAGATACTGGGACAGAACGGGATCCCCACATAGAGGCTGTAGCCGTTGTCATAATCGATATCTCTCAAAATATGCCGTTCCCGGTTGGCAATTGAGATGCCAAGGGAGGTCTTCGCCGGACTGATAAGATACGTTTTTCGCATATAATCCGCGATGTCCCGGTTGCTCATGCCCTGCTCCAGAAGAGCCATGGGGATCTTCGTGGGCCGGATGCCGGTCAGTGTCCCCCATGGAAGCGTGGTTCCCGTATAGTCGCTGAGCATCCGGTAAACCCGGTATTTCAGATGATTTTTCGTCTCTTTCCGGTTCTTCTCGTACTCCACCGTCTCGGTGTCTTCCTTCACCACCTGGCCGTCCTTCTCAAAACGAACCGCAATTTCCTGTTCTTTGTAGATCACAGAGATTTTCAGAAGGGCCTCACCGGCATTTTCCGGTTCCTCATAACAGACAGTCACATCCTCGCCGGGATAAAAAGACTTCACCAGAGAATGCAGGTCATACTCAAAATCCTGTTTGTTTAACTGTATTAAAATCATTTCGTTTTTTCCTTACGCATAGGGGTTCCAGCACCTTTCCTGTTCAATGCTCGTATCGTTCTCGTGGCCCGGATAAACCTCGGTCTCTGCCGGAAGTTCCTTCAGAAGACGACGCACGGAAGTCACCAGTGCGGAGCTGCTTCCCCCCGGAAAATCCGTTCTTCCCACGGAGCCGCAGAAAAGGGTATCCCCGGAGAAAAGCACCTGCTCCTCCGGAAAATAAAAGCAGCAGCCTCCCGGTGTATGGCCCGGTGTATGGAACACCTGAATGGAAAAACCGGCCAGCTCCAGCTGGTCTTTATCCTTCAGAAGCTGGTCCGCCTGCAGGGTCATGGGCTTTCCGAAAAGGCCGGTGGAAAGATTTTTATCCGCATCCCCCAGCATTTCCTGGTCCTCCGCACCCACATAAACCGGAATACCATAATGTTTCCTAAGCTCCGGTACGGCTCCGATATGATCCCGATGGCCGTGGGTCAGAAGGATGGCCTTCGGTGTCACACCCTCTTCCGTAAGCTTCGCCGCCACGGTAGCCGCCCCGTCCCCGGGATCAATGATCAGAGCTTCTTTTTTCTCCGTCTGAATCACCAGATAGCAGTTGGTCCGGATTGGCCCCAGATGGAGCTCCACCAGCTTCATTTTCTTTGCTTCACTCATCGTATGCTCCCTTTCTGTCAGCCCGTACTTCTCTCGATATCAATGACGCTCTCAACCTGCCGGATCTTGGCAATGATGGAATTGAGCTCCTCCTTGCTGTGTACGTCGAAACTCATCGTGATGGTCGCTTTTCCCTGCTTGTTGGTCCGGGAATTGACGCCGGTCAGGTCGATCTTCATCTCCGTGAGGATCTTGGAAACATCCACCAGCACGCCGGTACGGTTGTTGACATAGATCTTGATCTCTGCCGGGAATCGCTCGTTGGGATTGTCCGCCTCTCCTTCCTGCCACTCTGCATCGATCAGGCGGGCTCTCTCCTCCGCGCTCAGGTTGATGATGTTGACACAGTCGGTCCGGTGAATAGACACACCTCTTCCGCGGGTGACAAAGCCCACGATCTCATCGCCGGGCACCGGAGAACAGCACTTGGAATAGCGGACAGCCAGATCGTGAAGGCCTCTCACCACAATGGCACTGTGATTCTTGCTTCTGCGGTGCTCGATCTCCTGGGCATGTTCCACGACAGATTCTACGAGTTTTTCATCGGTAAGCTCTTTTTTCTTCTTCTTCTCGTAACCTTCCACAAGCTTATTTACGACCTGACCTTCCTTGAGGCCGCCGTGGCCAATGGCTGCCAGGATGGAATCCCAGTCCTTGAAGCCATATTTCCGCATGACCGCTTCCATCAGGTCATTTTTCAGAAGATCACTCAAAGGAATGCCCTTGGTCTTACAGTAGGTCGCCATGAGCTCTTTTCCTTTGATGATATTGTCATCCTTCAGCTCATTTTTGAACCACTGGTTTATCTTGTTTTTCGCCTGGGTGCTCTTGACGATCTTGAGCCAGTCCCGGCTGGGCCCCTTGGAGTTCTGGGAGGTAATGATCTCGATCCGGTCTCCGTTCTGGATCACATAATCGATATTCACCAGTTTTCCGTTGACTCTGGCTCCTACCATCTTATTTCCGACCGCACTGTGGATACTATAGGCAAAGTCGATGGGTGTGGAACCGTTCGGCAGGTTTTTCACATCGCCCGCCGGTGTAAAGCAGTAAACACTCTCTGCAAACAGGTCCAGGTCACTTTTCAGAAGACCCATGAACTCCCGGTTATCGGACATGTCCCGCTGCCACTCCAGGATCTGACGAAGCCAGCTCAATTTCTCTTCTTCCTGCTGGGCCGCCGGTTTTATGCCGTTAGCCGCCTCTTTGTATTTCCAGTGGGCTGCGATACCGTACTCGGCGGTACGGTGCATCTCAAATGTACGGATCTGGATTTCAAAAGGCTGGCCATTCGGACCGATCAGGGTCGTATGAAGAGACTGGTACATGTTCTGTTTCGGCATCGCGATGTAATCCTTGAAACGGCCCGGAATCGGCTTGTACATCTCATGGATGATACCTAAGGCTGCATAACAGTCTTTCACCGTATCGACGATGATACGCACCGCAAAAAGGTCATAAATCTGATCCAGGGTCTTTTCCTGGTTGACCATCTTTTTATAAATACTGAAAAAATGTTTGGCACGGCCGTCTATTTCGGCTTTGATCCCGGCCTTGTCCATCTGCTCGCGGACGTCTTTTACAATGCTCTGGACAAATTTCTCGCGCTCGCTTTTCCGGAGGGCGATCTTTTCCACGAGGTCGTAATAAACCTCGGGCTCCAGATATTTCAGGGAAAGGTCATCCAACTCCACCTTGATTTTTGAAATACCAAGACGGTGAGCGATGGGCGCATAGATCTCCATGGTCTCTCGAGCCTTTTCCTTCTGTTTCTCCGGCTTCATGTACTTCAGTGTACGCATATTGTGGAGACGGTCCGCCAGCTTGACCAGGATGACCCGGATATCCTTGGCCATCGCCAGGAACATCTTACGGAGGTTCTCCGCCTGCTCTTCCACCTTGTCCACTTTATAGGACAGCTGAGTCAGTTTGGTGACGCCGTCAACGATGACCTCCACCTCTTCGCCAAACTCCTGCTTGATCTCCTCCGGTGTCATGACCGTATCCTCCACCACATCATGAAGAAGGCCAGCCACAATACTCTCCTTGTCCAGCTCCAGATCCGCCAGAATGATTGCCACACAGAGAGGGTGAATGATATAAGGCTCACCGGACTTACGAAGCTGCCCTTTATGCGCCTCGTCAGCAATATGATAAGCCTTTTCTATCATGGAAATGTCCGTGGAAGGATGGTATTTCTTTACGCTGTCGATCAATTCTTTGTATAGAATATCCGGGCTGGTAAAATCTGCCATGGTCTTCACACTGGCATCCGCTTTTTTCACTTCATCTACTTTATAGTTGCCGCTCTCGTCTTTTGCCATATCCATCACCGCTTTCTGTATCGTTTTTTATTTTATATAGGAAATTCAGTTTCCTTCGTAGCTGATGACAGAAGCCACATCGTAGCCTTTCAGGCGTTCTCTGCCTTTCAGGCCTTTGAGCTCCATCAGGAAGATTACCTTGACAACCTCTCCGCCCAGACGCTCGATCATCTTGATACAGGCCTCCACGGTTCCGCCGGTAGCGATGAGGTCATCCACGATAACAACCTTCTGGCCCGGTTTGATGGAATCCTTGTGCATCTCGATTGTAGCGCTGCCATACTCCAGATCATAGTCCTGAGAAATAGTCTCCAGCGGAAGTTTGCCTTTCTTACGCACCGGAACGAAGGGCTTTTTCTCTTTATATGCGATGGGCACACCAAAGATAAAACCTCTGGATTCGGTTCCGACTACCACATCAAAATCGACTCCTTTCAGAAGATCATCCATGGAATCGATGGCCAGCTGCAGGCCTTCTGCGTCATTCAGCACACTTGTGATATCACGGAAAATAATACCCGGTTCCGGGAAATCCGGAATACTTCTGACATATTCTTCAATTTTTTTCATCTTCTTATCCTCCAGTCTTATCTATGGATGCCTTTTGGCGGCATTTTTATTCCCCTGAAAAACAGCGAATCAAACAGTCATGCCTGCATGGATATCTGACGACCGCCACAAGGGACAAATACTCTTTCAACTATAGTAGTATAACATCGGGAAAACATGATTGCAAGCCACGATACACAAAAAGGCTCCACAGAACATCGACTGTTCTATGAAACCCTGCCCTCATGATAACTACTCAGGATTTTTCTCTTATACCATAAAGCCGCAAAGGAAAAGATCCTGTAAAACGAAAAAGTGCGGAAGGCGGGACTTGAACCCGCACGGTATTGCTACCACAGGCACCTGAAGCC
>ERZ824488.2303-NODE-2303-length-17516-cov-4.060077_pt1 | contig 17516 bp, 9 predicted proteins | sample MGYA00519936_ERZ824488 | MGnify/ENA primary metagenome ERZ824488 (study PRJEB31778, sample SAMEA3449153) | human gut metagenome | biome: human gut; feature: human-associated habitat; material: faeces | place: United Kingdom | collected 2010/2012 ... | reverse complement strand
TCGCCGCCATCATGGGCTTCGCCGCTGGCCCGATCATCCAGAAGATCGGCCGCAAGGCCTCCATCATTCTGGCGCTCGCCTGCATGGGCGGTGGCCTGATCGCCGTTGCGTTCCTGATTCCGATGGGCCAGATCTGGGCTCTTGCCGTGGCGCCGTGCATCTACTACTTCGGCACCTCGTTCTTCTACCAGCCGATTGTGGATACCGCAACGCTGACCGTGGAGGCCGAGGAATCCGGACGTGCATTGGGCTTCAACGATCTGATGCAGGCCATCACCGGTTCGGTCGGTGTCGCGATCTTCGGCCAGCTCATGGCCAATGGCGCGATGAGCGGCGGCTCACTGTTCGGCACCGAATCCGGTCCGGCCTCGACCTATGCCAACGTCTTCATGGTCGGCGGCATCATCGTCCTGGGTGCGATGGTTATCTTCATCTGCTCGATGAAGATGATCTACAGCCGCTCCCGCGTCGCCGAAGACGAGAGCTGACGTCAGGTCATATCGTCTGCTGATGTGACATTGATATCGCAAAGCCCGTGACCGGTGTATTCCGGTTGCGGGCTTTGCGCGTTACGCTAAGTAGTAAAGTAATTTACTGAAGTACTACGTAATGTTTGCATTGAGGGGATGATGTCATGGTCACGATGAAGGAAATCGCGCAGGAATCAGGTTTCTCGCAGGCCACGGTATCCCGGCTGCTCAATGGGGACCCGACATTGTCTGTCAAAGAGGAGACGCGACGTCGCATCATCGAGGTCAGCGAGCAGCTTGGCTACGCTACCGGATCACGCCGTATCGTATTGCCACGCCGTGTGGCCGTACTCGACAACGCCACCCGCGAGGAAGAACTGGCGGACGCCTATTTCGATGAACTGCGGTCCGTGCTCGGCGACAATGCCAGAGCCCAGCACATGGAACTCACGTCGTTTTCCCATATCGACGATCTGATTGCCAACGCCGGTGATTTCGACGGCTTCATTTCCATCGGACCGTCCGTACCTTCTTCGGATGAACTGTTGAAACTCCATCTGGTATTGCCTTATGGCGTATTCATCGACATCAATCCTGCGCCCGGCCTGTTCGATTCGGTGCAACCGGATTTAAGCCAAACCATTTTGGACGCATTGGATGTGTTGGTGTCCTCGGGCAAACGACGCATCGGCTATATCGGCGGTACTGGCTTCACGATGGGTTTGCACGAATATCCGGAAGACGGCCGATTAACCGCATTCCGCAATTGGACCGAGCGTTTGGGGCTGGATGCGGAAGGCCTGATTTACGCGCAAGGCGCGTTCACTGTGGACACCGGGCGCACTCTAGGGGAGGAAGCGGTTAACGATCATCGAGATGACATGCCGGATGCGTTCATCGTGGCTGCGGACACGATTGCAGTCGGCGTACTGCAGGCGTTTACCGCTGCGGGAGTGCTGGTGCCTCGCGATACCAGTGTGATCAGTATCAATAACCAGGCCATCGCCCAGTACACTTCGCCGACATTGACCAGTTACGATATCGACCAGAATGAGCTGGCCGATACTGCGATTACGATGCTTGCCGAGGCCATCTCCAGTCGGCGCACGCTGCACCACCATACCTTCATCTCCACCACCCTAGTGGTGCGTGACAGTTTCGTACCAGCACGATAAAGAAGCTCCCTCTGTGCGATAAAGAAGCTCCCTCGTCAGAGGGAGCTTCTTTATCGCTATTAGAACAGTTCCAGATTCACGTCGAGCGTGTAGGCGCGATCGGCGGGCAGCTGGTACTGCTCATGGACGGGCGCGCCCCATGAATCGTCGCCGCCCACGCCCATTTGCGCGGCCAACAGGCGCAGGAACGTGTGACGGACCGGCGGCAACTCGTTCTGGTGGGTCGCCTCTTCCAGCATGAGCGAGCTGTACGGCAACAGGCTCGCCGCGAAATGTTCGCTGCCGGCCTGACTGATACGCATGCCGTGTCCTTGGGCGTCAAGCACTTCGGCCCAACGCACGTCTTCATGGTTGCCGGTCTCCTGCGGCACCAGATACGGTGCATTGTCTTCGGCCGCGGTGCGCTCGAAAATGCCGAGCTTGCCACCGTGCAGACGGTCGCGATAGGTCTCCTCGGGGCCAAGGCCGTAGAAGCGCAGGTTCTCGTACTGCTTGGGAAGTGTCCATTCCAATCCGAATGCCGGCAGCGTCGGCGCATCGGTGGCACCGGCATATCGGGCGGCCAGATGTACACGTCCGCTGGCGGCATCCACCTCATAGCGCACGGCAACTTGGGTTTCGCCCGGCTCGGCCAACGTATATGTGTATTCGGCGATGACACCAGTCTCGGTTTGCGAGAACTGCTGATTCGCTATACGTGCATAACGGCCGGCACCGAACCAGCGCACGCGGTCGAAGCCGCTGCCATTGCCGCGATCATTGTCGGTCAGCGGGCGGAAGCAGGTGATCGCCGGACGGCGCAACACCATTTCGCGACCGTCACGCTTGAATGACACCATGCCGCCCTGCGTGCGTGAAAGCAACGCTTCGGTACGTCCGTCACCGCTGACCACGCCGATGTTCCAGCGGCCAACCGTTACTGTACCGGTATCGGAAGTATCGGAATCAGCCGTGGAGGGAACCGCGCCGCACGCGGTCGAATCGGTTCCGGCGGAAGCCGGCACGACTGACTGAACGGTGTGTTGGCCGAACGCCAGTTCATAGCCGGCTGGTGCCCACGGTGTTGCCGTTGCCAGCGACTGATCGACCTCATAGGTGATTTCGCCAGCGGCGTCCACCGACGGGAAGTCAATCGGGAAGGTGCGGGTCTCGCCGGCGGGCACATCAAAGCGGTAGTCGGCCTGCCAGATGGCATTGCCGTCCGCCAGCAGTTTCGCCGTGAACGCGAAATCAATGGTGGAGACGAACAGATTGCGGTTTTCGATGGTCACATCGTGGTCGCTTACGGTCAGTACCACGGGAGCGTACAGACGCTTGACCTCTTGCAGCTTCGGTGAGGGAGAGTGGTCGGCGAAGACTAGGCCGTCGCCGGCGAACTCATAGTCGCAGGGACGATCGTCCCAGTCGCCACCGTAGGTCAGGCGTTCGGTGCCGTCGTCCAGCTGCTGCCACAGGGCCTGATCGATGAAGTCCCAGATAAAGCCGCCCTGATAATGCGGGTAACGCTCCAGCTCGGTGTACAGATGCATGCCGCCGACCGAATTGCCCATGGCGTGCATATATTCGCAGGAGATATAGGGCTTCTTCGGATCATTGGTCAGATATTCCTCGATTTCCGCGGGCTTGGCATACATGCGGGTCTCGATGTCGGTCACGTCGTCAAAGGGGCGGTCATGCACCACGCCTTCGTAATGCACGGGTCGCGTGGAGTCGGCCGCGTGAGCGAAGCGGTACATCGCGCGGAACACCTCGCCTGCGTACGATTCGTTACCCAGAGACCAGATCAGTACGCTCGGATGATTGCGGTCGCGCCCGATCATGCTGGCGATACGGTCCATGCAAGGTCCTTCCCAGATGGGATTGCTGCCCGGAATGGCGGTTTCAGGGGTCTCCACATCACCGGGAATGGTCCAGCTGCCGTGGGTCTCAAGGTTCGTCTCGTCGATCAGGTACAGGCCGTATTCATCGCACAGTTCGTAGAATCGCGTCTGATTCGGGTAGTGGGAGGTGCGAATAGCGTTGATATTGTTGCGCTTGCAGGTGATGATGTCGGTGAGCATCTCCTGCTCGGTGATGGCACGGCCCAAACGCGCGTCGAACTCGTGGCGGTTGGCGCCGCGGAAGATGATGCGCTTGCCGTTGAGTCGCATAATGCCGTCAACGATTTCGAAATGGCGGAAGCCGAGACGTTGCGGCACCACTTCGATGATGCTGTTGTCTGCTGCGCGCACGGTGAGAGCCAGCGTGTACAGGTAGGGCTTTTCGGCGCTCCATGGACGAATGTTGGCCAGATTCGCGCGGAATTGCACGGCGGTGCTGTCGATCGCGGCGTCTGCGGTGCCGCAGCAGGGTACGCCGGAGGTGTCGACGATGTCGGACATGGCATAGGAATCCTGCCAGACCGGCGTGCCGTTGGCATCCATGAGTGCGGCGCTGAGTTGCTTGGCGTCGGCGATGTTGCGGATCACGGCATGGGCGTCGATGGTGCCGGCATGGGTGGTCGCCTCGAAATCGGCGGTGATGTGCAGGTCTTCGATGTGCACAGTGGGTTGCGCGGTGAGTTCAACGGAGCGGAACAGACCGTGCATGCGCCAAAAGTCCTGATCTTCCAGCCAACTTGCGGTGGCGTATTCATAGCAGGCCACGGCCAGTGTATTGGTTCCGGAAATCAGTGCCTCGGTGACGTCGAATTCGCTGGGTGTGTAGGAGTCCTCGGCGTAGCCGACGAAGGAACCGTTGAGCCAGACGTAGATGGCGGTGGAGGCGCCGTGGAAGGTCAGCGTGATGCGGCGCTTGTTTTCGATGGCGGCGGAGACGGGGGTGCTTGTCTCGAAAGTGCGGCGGTAAATGGCTACGTGACCATCAGTGGGGATGTTGGGAGCCTTGGGGTCGCTGTGGCCATCCCAGGGGTACTGCACGTTGACGTACTTATGGTTCAGCAAGCCCTTGGTTTCCAGTGTTGAGGGAACGGCGATGCGGCTGAAACCGGTGTCGTCATAATCGGTTGCGGTGAAATCCGGAGATTCAGCGTTGCCGGAATCGTTCATGGGGAAGCCGAAAACCGGGGCGGTCGTCACGGCGACATTCCACAAGCCGTCAAGGTTTTGCTTGAGGCTCATCGTTTCGTTCGGCTGCGGTACGTGATCGTAGAAGCGATGGTCGGAATGGGCTGGTTCGCGGTTGACGGCGAATACGGTCGGATCGGTGAGCCAATCAGATGATGCGATGGTGGTGGGGATGGGATGCTGCATAACCGCTTTCCTTGAGTTGATAACCACATTGTTGATTCAGAGGGTAAAACTCTTTACTGATTATGGTAAAGCCTGATGGTGCAGATCGCAAGTTGCTGGAGGTATTTTCTGTGGCGGTGTGTCGCGCTGTCGATAATTCATATGGTGATAGAGGTGTGTATTCGTTGGAATTCTGCGATTTTTGCGAGTGCTGCGACGTTGGTTTTGAGATTGGTTCTATTGACAATAATTAGTGAAAAGATTTATTAAATCTTGGTAATGATGTACACTCTCCAACGAGGTCGGAGAAGACCTCACCGAGAATGACTCTAAGAAGAAAATGTCAATGTCCGTTTCACAGTCACCGGAGAGCGAATCCCAATCACCGAATCCGGCCGGAGATGAATCCGGCCAGATAAATCGTCCTACCAAAGCAGAGACTCTGAGGCGCCGTGCCGCCTATGCTTTCGGTAATCTAGGCCAGTCGGCGTTCTATAACGCGCTGAGCACCTATTTCGTCGTTTACGTGACCAGCGTGCTGTTCGTCAATGTCGAGAAAGCCTTGGCCACCAAACTCATCGCACTGATCACAAGCCTTATCGTGATAATCCGTATCGCAGAGATCTTCCTTGACCCGTTACTGGGTAACTTGGTGGACAACACCAACACCCGCTTCGGCCGGTTCCGCCCGTGGCAGTTCATCGGCGGCTTGGTCTCCGCCGTGCTGCTCGTCATGGTCTACACCGGTCTGTTCGGGCTGGTCAACGTGAACCAGACTTGGTTCATCGTGCTGTTCGTCGTGGTGTTCATCGTCCTCGACGTGTTCTATTCGATGCGTGACATCTCCTACTGGGGCATGATTCCCGCCGTCTCCTCCGACTCGCACGAACGCAGCGTATATACTGCGCTCGGTACGTTCACCGGTTCGATTGGCTATAACGGCATCACCATCGTCGTGGTGCCGATCGTGACCACTTTCAGTTTCATGTTCACTGGTTCTCGCGCCGAAAGTCAGTCGGGCTGGACGGCATTCGGCATCATCACCGCATTGCTCGGCATCCTGACCGCATGGACCGTGGCGTTCGGCACCAAGGAAAACGAAAGCGTCCTACGTTCCAGGGCAGATCAGAGCGGCAACCCGCTGCAGGCGTTCGCCGCTATCGTAAAAAATGACCAGCTGCTGTGGGTGGCGTTGAGCTACCTGCTGTATGCAGTGGCGAATGTGGCCACCAACGGCGTGATGTTCTATCTGTTCAAGTTCGTGCTTAACCTGCCGGATGCCTTCGCCATCACCGGCGTGATCCCCGTGATCGCGGGCTTGGTCATGGCGCCGCTCTACCCGGCCCTGAACCGCCGCATACCGCGCCGATACCTGTTCTGCGGCGGCATGGTACTTATGGCAATCGGCTATGTGCTGTTCATTCTCGATTCGGCCAGCCTGCCCGTGGTGATCGTGGCGTTGATTCTGTTCTACCTGCCTGGCACGTTCATCCAGATGACCGCGATCCTCTCCCTGACCGATTCCATCGAATACGGCCAGCTCAAGACCGGCAAGCGCAACGAGGCCGTAACCCTCTCCGTGCGTCCGATGCTCGACAAGATCGCGGGCGCGCTGTCCAACGGCATCGTCGGCTTCGTGGCCGTGGCCGCCGGTATGGTTGGCTCCGCCACCGCCGCCGACATGACCGCCGCCAACGTGCGCACCTTCGAGACCTTCGCGTTCTACATCCCGCTTGCCTTCATCGTGCTGAGTCTTCTCGTCTTCATGTTCACGGTGAAGATCGACGAAAAGATGCACGAGCGCATTGTCATCGAGCTGGAAGAGAAGCTCGGTGTGGACAGCCTCGACGATTAGTTGTGAAGGTAGATTGGCTCGGCTTCTCTATGACGAATGCCGCCAACGGGCACAAACCTCGTTGGCGGCATTCGTCTTTCCAGGACACCGCAATCGCGGATGCATGCCGTTTACGCGTTGAATACGTATTGGTCAAGGCGGCGCATGGCCTCCTTGATGCGGCTTAAGGGCAACGCAAGGTTGACACGGATGCTGTAGGGAGCCTGGAACATGCTGCCGTCCTGCCAATCGACGCCCACATCCCAGCCGCGCTTCTCCAATTCCGCCAAAGTCAAACCATGAGCCTTACACCACTGCTCGCAGTCGAGCAGCAGCATGTAGGTGCCCTCCGGCTTGGCCAAACTCACCCCTTGGAAATGCTTGGTGATGTAGTCATAGGCGTAGTCGACATTGCCGGTGAGCACCTCTTTGAGTTCGTCGAGCCACTCATGCCCCTCAGGCTTGTAGGCACCGATAAGCGCATGCATGGAAAGCACGTTCATCTCGTTATAGTGGGACTTCGAGCCCTTGGCCACGATCCGGTCGCGCAGCATGGGGTTATAGATAATGTGGTAGCTGCCCACGAGCCCGGCGAGGTTGAAGGTCTTGCTGGGCGCGTAGAACGCCGCGGTTCTATTGCGTGCGTCCTCGCTGACCGACTGGGTGGGGATGTGCTGGTGATTCCCCAGAGTCAAATCGGACCAAATCTCGTCGGAAATGACCACGCAATCGTTGGCCTTGTACACTTCCATGGCCTTCTCGATTTCCCAACGCTCCCACACGCGCCCGCAAGGATTGTGAGGGCTGCAGAACACGGCCACATGGATGTGATGCTCCTTGAGCTTCTTATCCATATCCTCGTAATCCATGCGCCATACGCCGTGCTCGTCCAACTTGAGCGGGCTGTGGACGATGCGATAGCCGTTGTTCTCGATGCACATGGTGAACCCGATGTAGGTCGGGCTGTGCAGGAGCACGCTGTCGCCAGGAGCGGCGAACGCGGTCAGCGTACTGATCACGCCGCCCAAGACCCCGTTCTCATAGCCGATCGCCTCGCTGGTCAATCCGGTAACCCCATTGCGCGTGGATTGCCAGTCGATAATGGAGTTGTAATAGTCGTCGGTGGGGGAGAAGTACCCGTAGACGGGGTGTTGCGCGCGTTCGATAATGGCCTGCGGAACCGTGGGCACGGTCGGGAAATTCATGTCCGCCACCCACATCGGAATCACGTCAAATCCGTCCCTCGGTGGGTCGGGAGCGAAACCTAGGTCGGTTCCCAACCCATCGACCGCAATCGCATCCTTGCCATGCCTGTCCATAATCGACGTGAAATCGTACGTCATTCCTCAACAATCCTTTCTCCGGCCCATACGGGAGCCGTCCCTGAACCAGATGTGCAATATCGCCGGTAAAGGAGCCTAGCGTGTTTGCTGACAATGGTGCACGCGATGAATACAAAAATGAGAAAGAATGAACATTCCTGATGAACATTCCCATCGATTTGACCGCGTGGCGTGTTACGATATGCACCGTTGTGAGGCAGTGATCCGTTATCAGCGGGGAGTCTTCGGAAGAACGGCGGCAATCGCCCAGTAGAACCGACGGGATCGGCCCGAGACAGCCGAACACAAGCGGTCGCGCAGGCTCGCGGCTCCGAGTGCAACAGTTCGGAGCGGCGCAACCGGTGCGATAAGCGAGGTGGTACCGCGGTGCGGAGCGCATACCAGCGCCCGTCATCGTCCTCGTAGGCAGGAACGGCAAACCTGGCTGTTCCGGGCGGAACACAGTCAGTTCCGGCTGCGAGGCGATTGACGCAATCGGCCCCCACGGTTCGGTACATTCGTGAACCCAGCCGGCACACGTCGGCGCCCGGCAATCGCCATCAATGACGCTCCTGTAGGACCAGTGCACAGTACAACTAGGAGATTTACGGTGAGCGAAAACGTATATCCCAAGGCGAACGAGGGCGGCGAGACCGCGCACGTCGCGCCGAACCCCAGCTTCCCCAACATGGAGGAGACCGTTCTCGACTACTGGGACAAGGACGACACCTTCCAGAAGTCCGTTGAACGCAACCCTTCCGGCGACCACAGCCAGAATGAATTCGTGTTCTTCGATGGCCCGCCTTTTGCGAACGGTCTTCCGCACTACGGCCACCTGCTGACCGGCTACGCCAAGGACGTGATCCCGCGCTACCAGACCATGAAGGGCCGCAAGGTCAACCGCGTGTTCGGCTGGGACACCCACGGCCTGCCCGCCGAGCTTGAGGCGCAGAAGGAACTCGGCATCGACTCGGTCGACCAGATCGAGAAGATGGGCATCGACAAGTTCAACGACGCCTGCCGCGCTTCCGTGCTGAAGTACACCAACGAATGGCAGAACTACGTGCATCGTCAGGCCCGTTGGGTGGACTTCGAGCACGGCTACAAGACCCTGAACATCCCGTACATGGAATCCGTGATGTGGGCCTTCAAGCAGCTCTACGACAAGGGCCTGGCCTACCAGGGCTACCGCGTGCTGCCGTACTGCCCGAAGGACCGCACGCCGTTGAGTGCGCACGAGCTGCGCATGGACGCCGACGTGTACCAGGACCGCCAGGACACCACCGTGTCCGTGGCCGTGAAGATGCGCGATGAGGACGACGCCTACGCCGTCTTCTGGACCACCACCCCGTGGACCGTGCCCACCAACTTCGCCATCGTGGTCGGCGGCGACATCGACTACGTCGAGGTCCGCCCGACCGAAGGCAAGTTCACTGGCAAGAAGTTCTACCTCGGCAAGGATTTGCTGCCGCACTATGAGAAGGAACTCGGCGAGAACTACGAGGTCGTGCGCGAGCTCAAGGGCTCCGAGCTGGAAGGCCGCCGCTACTACCCGGTCTTCCCGTACTTCGCGGGTGACGAGGCCGAATCCGAAGGCCACGTGCCTGGCCCGAACGGCTACACGATCTTCACCGCCGACTACGTCGACACCGTTGAAGGTACCGGTCTGGTTCACCAGGCTCCCTATGGTGAAGACGATATGAACACGCTGAACGCTAAGGGCATCAAGAGCACCGACGTGCTCGACGATGGCTGCCGCTTCACCGCGCAGTGCCCCGACTACGAGGGTGATTTCGTGTTCGACGCCAACCTGCCGATCCTGCGCAACCTGCGCGCCGGCGATGGCCCGCTCGCCGAGATTCCGGAAGAGCGCCGCGCGATCCTCTTCCAGGAGAAGAGCTACGTGCACTCCTACCCGCACTGCTGGCGTTGCGCCACCCCGCTGATCTACAAGCCGGTCTCCTCCTGGTTCGTGTCCGTGACCAAGATCAAGCCGCGTCTACTGGAATTGAACCAGCAAATCAACTGGATCCCTGGCAACGTCAAGGACGGCCAGTTCGGCAAGTGGCTCGCCAACGCGCGCGACTGGTCCATCTCCCGCAACCGCTTCTGGGGTTCCCCGATTCCGGTGTGGGTGAGTGACGATCCGAAGTACCCGCGTGTGGACGTTTACGGTTCTCTCGAAGAGCTCAAGGCCGACTTCGGTGACTACCCGCGCGACAAGGACGGCAACATCAACATGCACCGTCCGTGGATCGACAACCTGGTCCGCGTCAACCCGGACGACCCGACCGGCAAGTCGCACATGCACCGTATTTCCGATGTGCTCGATTGCTGGTTCGAGTCCGGTTCCATGTCGTTCGCGCAGTTCCACTACCCGTTCGAGAACAAGGAGAAGTTCGAGCAGCACTTCCCGGCCGACTATATCGTGGAATACATCGGCCAGACCCGCGGCTGGTTCTACCTGCTGCACGTCATGGCGACCGCCCTGTTCGACCGCCCAGCGTTCAAGAACGTGATCTGCCACGGCATCGTGCTCGGCTCCGACGGCCAGAAGATGTCTAAGCACTTGCGCAACTATCCGGACGTGAACGGCGTGTTTGACAAGTACGGTTCCGACGCCATGCGCTGGTTCCTTATGTCTTCGCCGATTCTGCGCGGCGGCAACCTGATCGTCACCGCCGATGGCATCCGCGACACCGTGCGCCAGGTCATGTTGCCGGTGTGGAGCTCCTACTACTTCTTCACCTTGTACGCCAACGCGGCCAACGGCGGGGCCGGATTCGACGCCCGCCAGCTGCGCGCGGACGAGGTCGCCGGTCTGCCGGAGATGGACCGCTACCTGCTGGCCCGTACCCGCCGCCTGGTGCTGGCCGCCGAGAAGTCGCTGAACGAGTTCGCGATTTCCGACGCCTGCGATGCGGTCTCCGACTTCATCGACGTGCTCACCAACTGGTACATCCGCAACACCCGTGACCGCTTCTGGAACGAGGATGCGTCCGCGTTCAACACGCTGTACACCGTGCTTGAAGCGTTCATGCGCGTGCTTGCGCCGCTGGCCCCGATGGAAGCCGAGTCCGTGTGGCGCGGCCTGACCGGCGGTGAATCCGTGCACCTGGCCGATTGGCCGTTCGTGGCGGACGAGAAGACCGGTGAAGACACCGAACTCGGCCGCGTGCTGGTCGACGACCCGGCCCTGGTGGATGCGATGGAGAAGGTGCGCGAGGTTGTTTCCGGCACCCTGTCCCTGCGCAAGGCCGCCAAGATCCGCGTGCGCCAGCCGCTTTCCAAGCTCACCGTGGTGGCCGGGAACGTGGAGGCCGTCAAGGCGTACGACGATCTGCTGAAGTCCGAACTTAATATCAAGAATATCGAGTTCTCGACTCTGGAGGACGCCTCCGCCCACGGTCTGAAGATTGTTCACGAGCTGCGTGTGAATGCCCGTGCGGCGGGTCCGCGCCTCGGCAAGCAGGTGCAGTTCGCCATCAAGGCCTCCAAGTCCGGCGATTGGCATGTTGATGCGACGTCCGGCGCCCCCGTGGTGTCGACGCCGTCCGGCGATCTCGAGTTGGTCGAAGGCGAGTATGAGCTGATCAACCGTGTGGAGGAGGAGAACGCCACGGAGGCCGCCTCCTCGGTGTCCACCGCCCTGCCGACCGGCGGCTTTGCGATTCTCGACACGGCGCTTGACGCCGATCTGCTCGCCGAAGGCTATGCCCGCGACGCCATCCGCGCCATCCAGGACGCCCGCAAGGACACCGGTCTGGACATCGCCGATCGCATCTCCCTGGTGCTGACCGTTCCGGCCGCCGATGTGGCCAAGGTCGAGCAGTTCAAGGATCTGATCGCCCATGAGACGCTGGCTACCTCCTTCGAAGTGAAGGAAGGCGCCGAGCTGGCCGTTGAGGTCGCCAAGGCGTGAGGCTGATGCTGAGCTAAGGCTCTTCAATTGGTCTGAAACAATTGCGGGCATCCGATATACAGTGATTCAATGAACACTGCATATCGGATGCCCGCATTTTTCGTGCGTTTATGCGTCTTTTCGACGCATCCCTATTTTGAAAAAATGCGTATGTTCGGCCAGCCACTCGTATCCCGTCTGCCCTGCTTCATGTAGTGCCGATGCCCGCTTGGGAACAGCGTAAGTTAGAAGACATCGCAAACCGCGTCACTCGCAAGAACGAGGGCGAGTCAGATTTGCCTCTGACCATCTCGTCCCAGTATGGCCTAGTGGATCAGAGAACCTTCTTCAACAACCAGGTCGCAAGCAAGGACATGAGCGGCTATTATCTCCTACGCAAGGGAGAGTTCGCCTACAACAAGAGCACGTCTGGGGACAGTCCGTGGGGCGCGGTAAAGCGTCTCGTAAGATATGAAAAGGGCTGCGTATCGACCCTGTACATCTGCTTCGGGCTAGACGGCGCTGACCCTGACTTCCTCGTCACGTACTACGAAACTGACCGCTGGTACAAAGCCGTTCAGATGATTGCCGCCGAAGGCGCGAGGAACCACGGCTTGCTCAACATCGCACCTAACGATTTCTTTGATACCGCTCTCATATTGCCGCCTTCGCGGGAGGAACAGGAGCTAATCGGCCTCTTCTTCGCTCGCCTCGACAACCTCATCACCCTTCATCAGCGTAAGCGTCTGTGGTTTGCTAAATAAGGGTGGATAAGGCTCTCATCACGATGTCAACGTCTTTGTTTTCCAATTCGCGGATGACATGCAGATATATTTCCTGCGTTGTGTTCATGCTTGCGTGTCCAAGCCGTTTAGAGACGCTTGCAATTGAAACGCCGGCAAATAGCAAGAGTGAAGCATGGGTGTGTCTCAATCCGTGTATTGAAATCACAGGTACTCCGGCTTGTTTGCAATGCCGGGCCAGAATACCGTTGGCGGTTGAGTTGTATACCTTGCCATCCACGAAGATAGGCTTGTCACCGGGTAAGCTCTTCAACAGAACAGACAACTGCATGATGAGTTGCCAGTCAAGTTGTACTTTACGTACCGAAGAAGCATTCTTTGTTGGAACAAAGCCACCTCCATTCTTGTAATTCCATGTCTTATTGACGGACAAAGTCTGGTGAACGAAATCGAAATCATCAGGAGTAAGCCCCAATGCTTCGGAGAAACGTAACCCGGTTTTTGCCACTAGCAGTATCAACCAGTCCCAGTTAGGTATCGGATCAAGCTTCAAATCAGCAAGGACAGCATGAAGTTCGAACTGGTTAAGATATTTCACCTTCTTCTGTCTCGGCTGTTTTCCTTTGATGATTGCTTTTCTTGTTGGGTCTCTCTGAATCAGACCTTCATCAACGGCATCGAGGATGGCTCCTTTCAGTTGGTGATGAAAATCCATTGTTGTCTGATGCTCGTGATGCTCAGCGTATCCGTTGATGAGTTTCTGATAGCTCACACGATCGAACTCGGAAAGCTTGAGATCAGGGATAAGTTTTCTCAGCCACGCCTGTGTGAGCTTGTATTTCTTCATTGTCACTTCCCGAATCGCACCTTCCTTGTAGACGTCGACCCATTGCGAGTAGTAATCGCAGAACGACATTTCTTCGTTGATTGTGTTTATGACCACACGGGGCTCCTTTGACGAATAGATAGACGCTTACGCTGATGAAGGGTGATGAGGTTGTCAATCTCACTCAACGCTGCGCCTATGGCAGCTTGCTCCGACAAGCCCGGAAATCTTACTTGTGTATCTTGCAGTGCGGCCTTTGAAACGGAAATCACCTTGATTCCCTGCATTAAAGGAAGAAGCTGTCTGTGGTATGCATCGGAATTAAGGTAGTGCCCCAGGTAGCCCGACCCAAAGGGGAACCGAGGTCGCGCCGGTATCGTATGCAATCCTGAGATAGTTGGTTCTTTGGGTAGTTTCCGCAGTTCAACACACTTGCCAGCTGCTTCGTCCTCTGCCGTGTCAGCGAAAATGACATCGCCTTCGCGAAGTATCGACCCAGCAAATTTGGGAAGCACTGTATCGTCGGTAATGAACGGAAGATCGCTTCGTTCGCCATCGAGGCAATCTCCGAACTTAATAAGAATATCTCCGTAATGAACATTGCGAGCAGTGCCATTCTCGCCATTCAAACCGGCACGTGAAAGAGTGTTGCTCTTCAAGAACTCGAAGCAATCCCCAAACTTACGCTGTTCCCAAGCGGGTGTAGAATTATTGCATTTGTATTGCAGTTTGAAAGTGTAGAATGCAATGACGTACTCCGATCTGATTGAGCATGATGCTGGTGAAACAGAGATACGTTCGTATCTGGTAAACGGTGATGTGGTGCCGGTTACTATGCGTATCCCCGCTAATTTGCGAGATTCTGCTAAAGAGGCCGCATCTCTTCGCGGGATGAGCTTTTCGGCATTCGTGAGAACATGCATGATTAATGAACTAGCAAAGGGCGGCAAGTAATGATTGCTCTCACTGCTATGACCATACAAATTATTGACAACAATCCTGATGGCATTCGAATTTGTCGTGTGGATGGGGAGTCGCTTGTCACGGTTGTGGTGCCCCGGGATATGTTGAGTGAGGCGAAAAGTCTTCCCGATTTGCCGGATCGCGGTGTGTATTATCTTCTTGATGAAGATCATGGAGTTCTGAGCCGTGCGTATGTGGGACAAACCACGAAGGGGCTTAGTCGGCTTGATGCGCACAAGACTAAGAAAGATTTTTGGAACAAAGCCATCATGTTCCTCGATAATGATGTCAATATCGATCGTGATGTTTTGGACTCTCTTGAGTCAACAGCCATAGATTATGTGGACAAACATGGCTCTTATGAGACCGACAATGAGTATACTCCTGCTCCTCGCATGAATCCATACAAAGAGCAACAGGTGGAAAGACTGCACAATAACATCCTCTTTCGTATGCGAGTGCTCGGATATGACCTTGATCGAAAAGAAAAGACACCGGTTATGGTGAACGCCGTATTCCATACGAAGAAGAACGGTGTTCAGGCCACTGGGCGATATAGTCAAGGTACAGGTCGTTTCACTGTTCTTTCCGGTTCTGAAGTGGATCTCGTGCATCCAGTTATTAAAAATCAGGGAGCCGTGGCAGCTCGGCAGCATCTTTTCGGAACGCAGACGGGCAAGGCGACTCTTGCTGATGACATTGAACTGTCAAGCCCTTCCGCTGCTGCTGTATTTGTTCTCGGTGGCAGTCAAAACGGTTGGACCGAATGGGTCAATGAACAAGGACAGACCCTTGATTACGTGTACAGAAACAAGGAGCATATGAATGAATAAGCAGCAGCTTGCCGCCAAAATCTGGGAATCCGCCAATAAAATGCGTTCCAAGATTGAGGCGAATGAATACAAGGACTATATCCTCGGCTTTATCTTCTATAAGTTCCTCTCGGAGACGGAGATTGCTCGTCTGCGTGCTGAAGACTGGGGAGCCGAAGACCTCAAGGGCTTGGATGAGAATGATGCCGAAACTGTACAGTATGTACGTGATCTATGTGGCTACTTCATCTCCTACAACAACCTGTTCTCCACGTGGATTGCCAGCCAGGGCGATTTCACCATCGCTGATGTACGTGACGCGCTTTCCGCTTTCGAACGCAACATTGATCCGGCTCGTAAACGTGTGTTCGTCGGCATCTTCGACACGCTGCAAACCGGTCTGTCCAAACTCGGCACCGATGAAAAAAGTCGTAGCAAGGCTGTCCGCGACCTCATCTACCTCATCAAGGACATTCCGATGGACAGCCGGCAGGACTACGACACCCTCGGCTTCATCTATGAGTATCTAATTAGCAACTTCGCTTCCAACGCGGGTAAGAAGGCCGGTGAGTTCTACACGCCGAGCGAAGTCTCTCAGCTCATGAGCGAAATAGTGGCCTGGCATCTCGCCGGCCGTGAAGAAATCAATATCTACGACCCCACGAGTGGCTCGGGCTCGTTGCTGATCCATATCGGTCAGGCTGTGGCCCGTCGCAATGGCAATCCGAATGACATCAAGTATTACGCACAGGAACTCAAGGAGAATACCTACAATCTCACGCGTATGAATCTTGTCATGCGTGGCATACTGCCAGACAATATTGTGGCTCGTAACGGTGACACGTTAAAAAGCGACTGGCCATGGTTCGATACCGACGAAACGAAGGACGAGACCTATGAGCCGCTGTTTGTGGACGCCGTGGTCTCTAATCCTCCCTACTCCCAGAACTGGGAGCCGCCGGAAGCGGGCGAAGATATCCGTTTCGAATATGGCATTGCGCCTAAGTCCAAGGCTGATTATGCCTTCCTGCTGCATGATCTCTATCACCTGCGTGATGATGGCATTATGGCCATCGTGTTGCCACATGGCGTGCTGTTCCGTGGCGGTGAGGAAGGCGCTATTCGCCGGAACCTGGTGGAGAAACACCACATTCAGGCCATCATCGGCTTGCCCGCGAACATCTTCTTCGGCACCGGCATCCCCACCATCGTGATGGTGCTGCGCAAACATCGCGACGACGATCATGTGCTCATCGTGGACGCTTCCAAATACTTCACCAAGGAAGGCAAGAACAACAAGCTGCGTGCGAGCGATATCAAACGCATCGTGGATGCGGTGACGGGGAATCGTGATATCGATAAGTTCAGCCGTTTGGTGAGCATTGATGAGATTCGGCAGAACGATTACAACCTCAATATTCCCCGATATGTGGATTCCTCTGAAAGTGCCGAAAGTTGGGACGTGTATTCCACCATGTTTGGTGGCATTCCCAAGCAGGATATCGATGCGCTCGGTAAGTATTGGAACGTGTTCCCGGGATTGCGCCAACGTCTCTTTGCTGAGGAGAACGGCCATTCGGCCAGGCTCGCTGTGCAAGATGTTCGCGAGGCAGTGAATGCTGATTCTGGTGTGAGTGCCTATATCCAGCGATATCGTGAGGTATTCACCGATTATCCTGCCTATCTGCGTGATGAACTGGTGGGTAATGCCGCCAATGTGAGCATTGCCGCCGAAGAGGAGACTCTGACAAATGATCTGCTGCGTCGTTTGGCTGGTATCCCTCTCGTAGACGCCTATGCGGCGTATCAGGTGCTTGACGATAGTTGGCAAAAGACTATCTCCATCGACCTTGAAACCATACAGGCCGAGGGACATGACGCCGTTCGCAAAGTCGATGCCAATATGGTCGTCAAGAAGAAAGGCGGTAAGGATGTCGAAGTGCCGGACGGCTGGGTCGGGCATATTCTGCCGTTCGATCTCGTACAGGGGAAATTTCTTACCTCTGGTCTTGCGGAAATTGCCACATTTGAATCTCGGCTGAGTGAGATTGGCGGCGAAATCGCTGACATTCTTGAAAATCTGGATGAGGATGACAAGAGTTCGACTGATGCCGTCAGCGAGGATGGAGATTCTTTCGTTGCCGCTGAATTGAAGAAAGCAGTGAAATCGATTGGGAAGCATCCCGAGACTGACTTTGACCGTGCTCTTGTGAGTGCACAGCGGTTGTTTGATGAAGAGC
>ERZ824488.2301-NODE-2301-length-17531-cov-8.289998_pt1 | contig 17531 bp, 18 predicted proteins | sample MGYA00519936_ERZ824488 | MGnify/ENA primary metagenome ERZ824488 (study PRJEB31778, sample SAMEA3449153) | human gut metagenome | biome: human gut; feature: human-associated habitat; material: faeces | place: United Kingdom | collected 2010/2012 ... | reverse complement strand
GGCTACAAGGTTGCCTGCGAGCTCTAGTCAACCCCTTTGCACCAATCGATTGCAAAAAGCGGCGGCTGCCCTGTGTGTTGGGCAGCCGCCGCCTGCGTTCGACGGGAAGGCGCAGATAGTCCGATTAGGGCCCAGGAGCTCCTTGACCTTGACGATGATGGCCTCGTCGGTGGCGTTGGCAAAGAAGTACTCCTGGAAGTGCTCGCCGGCAAGTGCGCCCTTCACCAGGTCCTGGTCGAGCTCGCCCAGGATGTCGACGAGCGGACGCATGGTCACAGCGCGCACGCCGTCGAGGATCTTCTTGTTACGCTGCTCGGGCTCAACGCGCTCGGCAGGATAGCCGTTGCCCGAACCAAAGCCAAAGAGCTTCTCGAAGGTGTACTCAAGGTTGAGCTCCTGGCCCCAGCCGTTCTTGAGGGCGAAGGGCATGGCGACGGCGTTGCCATCGTTGACCTGGGCAAAGGTGTAGGCGTCGAGCGGGTCGGCAACGTGGCCACACAGCACGCCGGGGAAGGAGTTGCAGGCGAGCATGGCGCCCTCGCCGGTGCCGCAGCCGGTCACGACGTAGTCGGCAGCGCCGGAGTTGAGCAGCACGGCGGCAAGGATGCCGTTCTGCACGTAGGTGAGGGGCTTGGAGTCGGCGTCGGCATACATGCCATAGTTAAAGACGGTGTGGCCCATGGGCTCGACGACCTTCTTAAGGGCAGCCTCGATCATGGGGTTCTTGGAGTTCTGAGAGTTCTCATTGATCAGAGCGATTTTCATTGCGAATTACCTTTCTATTTCTAACTTGCGGTGAAATACGGACTGTTTTGCCTGATAGAAGCCAAAACCAATCCTTATCTCACCGCAACTCAAATGAAAAACGAGTGGATGAAACCTGATATGGGCAGTTGCGGCGACGCTTATTGAGGCTGCTTTCCAATGTATGCGAGGATTCCACCGTCGACGTAGAGGATGTGGCCGTTGACGAAGTTCGATGCATCGGAAGCCAAGAACACGGCGGGGCCCTTCAGATCCTCGGGCGTGCCCCAACGGGCGGCCGGCGTCTTGGCAATGATGAACTGGTCAAACGGGTGGCGGCTGCCGTCGGGCTGCGTCTCGCGCAGGGGTGCGGTTTGCGGCGTGGCGATGTAGCCGGGTCCAATGCCGTTGCACTGGATATTGGCCTCGCCAAACTCCGAGCAGATGTTCTTGGTGAGCATCTTGAGTCCGCCCTTGGCGGCGGCATAGCCGGCGATGGTCTCGCGACCTAGCTCGCTCATCATCGAGCAGATGTTGATGATCTTGCCGTGGCCCTTGGCGATCATGCCGGGCAGGCAGGCCTTGGACACGATAAACGGTGCGTTGAGGTCAATATCGACGACGCGGCGGAAGTCCTCGGCGCTCATGTCGAGCATCGGGGTGCGCTGGATAACGCCGGCATTGTTGACCAGGATGTCGGGCGTGGTGCCAAAGTCGGCCTCGATTTTGGCGATGAGCTCGGCAACGGCGGCCTCGTCGGTGACGTCTGCCACGTAACCATGAGCCTCAAAGCCCAGCTCGCGGTAGTGCTTCTCGGCCTCGGCGACCTTGTCGGCGTGACGTGCGTTAAAGGCGATCTTGGCGCCGGCCTCTCCGAGCGCCTCGGCAATGGCCATACCGATGCCATAGGTGGCGCCGGTCACGAGCGCGACCTTGCCATCCAGGCGGAAGCTGTCCATAAGATCAGACATAGCGATCCTTTCAAAAGAAACGTTCATCTATATAAGTCTTGCTTTTCATACAAGGTCAGTATAGGAGAAGAGGGGGAATTAAAAGACAGATTCTCCTAAAAACAGGTGAACGTTCACTTTTAAAAGGTAAACGGTGGTCTCGCCCTTGCCGTGCGGACGTCTATTTGCTCTGTTCCTGCGCTCCCTCTGCGATCATGTTGCGGTTGTACACCAGATGCAGGTACATCGCGTCGTGCGCTGCGGTGGGATTGCGCGCGGCGATGGCGTCGGCCACGCCGCGGTGGGTGCGGATGGTTTCCTCAACCAGCTTTTTGCCGGTCACGTCAATAAACAGGGGGACAGATGCCTTGAGCACGCCCATCAGGCGGGGAACGACGAGGTTTCCGGAGCTCTCGGCAATGGCATTGTGGAACGCGGTGTCGGCGGCGGAGTAATCCTCACCGGCCTCGGCCAGGCGCTCGGATTCGTCGCAGAGCTCTTTGATGCAGATGATTTGATCGTCGGTCGCGTGCTCTGCGGCCATGCTGGCCATCTGCGGCTCGATCATAAAGCGAACTTCGAGTAGGTCGCGCGCCAGACGCTGCTTGTCGTCGATAAAGGTAAAGCCCAGCGGGTCGTCGGCAACGCCGGGGTTTGACGCCACATAGGTGCCCGAGCCCTGCTTAATGCGCACGATGTTGCGTGACTGCAGCAGCTTCATAGCCTCGCGTACGGTGCTCCTGCCAGCACCCAGGCGCTCGACGAGCACAGCCTCCTTGGGCAGGCGGTCGCCTTGCTCAAGATGCTCATCCAGGATCAGTTGAATAATTTTCTCCGAAATCTGCTCGGGGAGTCCCGAATCGGCTCGTGCCACGCTTCACCTCATATCAAAAGAATTCATCAGAGCTATTCTAGCTCATTTAACAGAAGCCGCGGTGGTTCGCTCCGACAATGGAGAGCTGTAAGTAGCCGTTTACCGTCAAAAACAGATCGTTCAGGAAATACATCAGATGTATTTTGAAAAAAGTTTCCCTTTTAAACATCAGACCTATTGAAAACACGCTATAGTCATCAGACGAATTCAAAAGGTCTGATGAATTGGAGGAAAGATGTCAGACCCAACGTTTATGGCAGACCCCACCAGGTTGGTCATCGCCGCCATCGTGGGCATCGCGCTGCTGCTTGCGCTCATCATCAAGTTCAAGCTGCATCCTGTGCTTTCGATGATGGTCTCGGCGCTCGCGATCGGCATCAGCGCCGGTATGCCGCTCGACCTGGTGGCGGACACTGTCACCAAGGGCGTGGGCACCACGCTGCAAAACATTGCCCTGCTCATTGGTTTGGGTTCGATGTTTGGCCAGATTCTTGAAGAGAGCGGCGGCGCCAAGAAGATCGCCCAGACCTTCATTAACACCTTTGGCCAGGGCCACTCCAGCTGGGCGCTGGGCATCACCGGTCTGGTCATCGGCACCACGGTGTTCTTTGAGGCCGGCGTGGTCGTTTTGATTCTGCTTGCGTTTAGCGTGGCATCGCAGACCAAAAAGTCGACGCTCTACTACGGCATCGCGCTGCTCGCGGGACTTGCCGCTGGCTATGCGTTTGTGCCGCCATCGGCCGGGTCGGTTTTGGTCGCCGGCACGCTCAGTGTCGACCTGGGCACCATGATTCTCGTCGGTATCCCCACTGCCTTCATCGCCATGGCGATTGCCGGCGTCATCTGGGGCCGCAATGTGGGCGGTCGCATCTTTACCGATGTTCCGGAACACTTTACCTCTGCCGAGGGCGCGAGCGACGAAAAGGAGCTTCCCTCCTTTGGCATGGTGCTTGCCATCGTGCTCACGCCGCTTTGTCTGATTTTGCTGGGCACGTTGTCCTCTTATATCCCCATGCCCGCCGAGCTCGCCTCGATTTTTGCCTTCCTGGGTAAGCCGTTCGTCGCTTTGACGCTCGCCACGCTCGTCGCGATGTATCTGCTGGGCGCGCGCCGCGGCTACTCCGGCGCCGAGCTCAAGGCCTTGCTCGACCGCTCTCTTAAGCCCGTCGGCATGATCTTGCTGGTTATCGCTTGCGGCGGCGTCATTCGCTGGATGCTGCAGGACTGCGGCTTGGGCCAGGTTATTGGGCCCATGCTCGAGGCTTCACCGCTGCCCTTGGTGGTCGTTGCCTTTTTGATCGCCGTCATGGTGCGTGCCTCTGTCGGCAGCTCCATCGTCGCTATGACCATGGCATCGGGCATTATGGCCGCCATGCCCGCGGTTGCCGGAGCCTCAGTGCTCATGCGTGCCGCTATCTGTCTTGCCATCTGCGGCGGTGCCACGGCCCTCTCGCACGTCAACGATGCCGGTTTTTGGATGTGCTCCTCGTTCCTGGAGATTGACGAGAAGACCACCCTCAAGTCCTGGACCATTATGGAGACGCTCATCGGCCTTTCGGGTCTTGCCTGCGCCCTGGTGATTTCGTTCTTCGCCTAGTTCGCGTAGCTAAGCATCTTTTGCCGAGGGCATCGCTCGGTACCCATTTACACCTGATTCATTAACCAACGATTGGTACAACCGTTCAAATCAAAAGAGGAGAGCATCATGGACGAGAAGATCAAGGCACAGATTCAGCAGGAGGCAGCCGACTTGGTTGCCAAGCTGCAGCCGCGTTCCGGCAAGTTTCGCACCATCAGCCCCGAGATGGACCCGCTGCGTCTGGGCTCTGGCTGGTCCATCGAAGATCTGGACAAGCCGCAGGTCATTATCGAGTCGACGTTCGGCGACTCGCACCCGGGTTCTGCCGGTCTGTTTGAGTTGGTCGAGGAGGTCCGTGCCGGCGTTGCCGAGGCTGGCGGTCACGGTGCCCGTTACTTCTGCACCGATATCTGCGACGGCGAGGCCCAGGGCCACGACGGCATTAACTACTCGCTGCCCAGCCGCGACATGATCGCCAACATGATCGAGATTCATGCCAAGGCCACCCCGTTCGACGCCGGCGTCTTTGTCGCCAGCTGCGATAAGGGCCTGCCTGCGAACCTCATGGCCATGGGCCGCATCAACATCCCCTCCATCGTCGTTACCGGCGGCGTCATGGATGCCGGCCCCGACCTGCTGACCCTGGAGCAGCTCGGCGCCATCTCGGCCCGCTATGAGCGCGGCGAGATCTCCCGCGAGGAGCTCGAGTTCGCCAAGCATAACGCCTGCCCCAGCTGCGGCGCCTGCTCCTTTATGGGTACCGCCTCGACCATGCAGGTCACGGCTGAGGCCCTGGGCCTTATGCTTCCCGGTACCGCCCTGCTGCCCGCTACCAGCTCCGACCTGCGCGAGTTTGCCCGCGAGGCCGGCCGCCAGTCCGTGTGGCTCTCCGAGCACAACCTGTGTCCGCGTGACATCGTGACCAAGGAGTCCTTCGAGAACCTCATCATGGTCCACGGCGCCATCTCCGGTTCTACCAACTCGCTGCTGCACATCCCCGCGATTGCCCGCGAGTTTGGCATCGAGATGTCCGCCGACGACTTCGATCGCCTGCACCGTGGTGCCCACTACCTGCTCAACGTCCGTCCCGCAGGTGAGTGGCCGGCGCAGTTCTTCTACTATGCGGGCGGCGTGCCGCGCATCATGGAGGAGATCAAGTCGATGCTCCACCTCGACGTCATGACCGTCACCGGCAAGACTCTCGGCGAGAACCTCGAGGACCTCAAGAACAACGGTTACTACGAGAAGTGCGGTCGTTACTTGGAGAAGTGGAACCTCAAGCGCGAGGACATCATTCGCCCGTTTGACCAGGCCTTTGGTACCGACGGCTCCATCGCCATCCTCCACGGCAACCTTGCTCCCGAGGGCGCCGTCGTCAAGCACACGGTTGTTCCGCGCGAGATGTTCCAGGCTACGCTCAAGGCCCGTCCGTTCGACTGCGAGGAGGACGCCATTCACGCCGTCCTGACGCACGAGGTCAAGCCCGGCGATGCCGTTATCATTCGCTACGAGGGCCCCAAGGGTTCCGGTATGCCCGAGATGTTCTACACCACCGAGGCTATCGCCAGCGATCCCGAGCTGGGTGCGAGCATTGCCCTGATCACCGATGGCCGCTTCTCCGGCGCCTCCAAGGGCCCGGCTATCGGTCATGTTTCGCCCGAGGCCGCTGTGGGCGGTCCGATTGCCCTGATTGAGGAGGGCGACCTTATCCGAATCAACATCCCCGAGCGCTCGCTGTCCATCGTGGGCATCGCCGGCAAGGAGATGGAGCCGGCCGAGGTCGACGCCGTCCTGGCCGAGCGCCGAGCCGCTTGGAAGCCCAAGGCTAATCGTTACACCTCCGGCACGCTCAAGTTCTTTACCGAGCATGCAGTTTCCGCCATTCAGGGTGGCTACATGGAGTAGCGCACGTACGCATCGAATTTCTCCTCTCATAGATGTGCGGCACAAAGAGCCCCGAGTTCATATGCCACGTCACCGGGGCGCGTTGTTCAGCGCCGCCGGGGCGCTCCACTCAAACGACAAGAGACGTCTTACGCAAGCGCCCGCGTCCGTGGATAAAACCACGGGCGTGGGCGCTTCACTTTATTCCCAGCCCTTCCACACGTCAGGCTCGTAGCCAACGGTTGCCTGGCGGCCGTTGCGAACGATGGGCTCACGAAGAATCTGCTGGTTATCGAGCACCTTTTCGAACTTCTGGTCGGCAGCAAGATACTGTACGAGCGCAACCGTGTCGGCATCTTTCGCCTTTGGATCGATCACAGCGTCGATCCCGCCGACGGCGCGCGCCACGCTTTCGAGCTCGCCTTCGCTCAATTCTCGTCCGTCCATGATACGACAAGGGAGCCGAGCAAAAACAGAGCAGGCGGAGATGGAGGAGGACGGCGACCGACCGTCGGCAAGAGTCGGCCGGATCGGACTGGCGCCCAGCGCGCGCCGGCGACACGCTCGCAGCTGCACACATAGCCGATGTACAAGCTCGCCGCGGCGTTCCCTCGCCCCGCGGTGTGGCGATAGAGAAGCACGCCACCCGTCAACGATGGCGCCTCGGTGAAGAAAATCAACGTCTGGGTTACATCCCTTGAAAGGGGCGAAGACGGCTGCTAGAATGCCTCCCCGCTATGAAGGATTTGACCAAAGCATACATCGCAATTCGGCGGCCCCTGGTATACGGGGCCTCTCCTGTTGTTCCCCAAGTGCGCTCTGAGCAGCCGCTTTCTTCCTGTCGTATCTGATGCACGCATAGCACGTGCATGTTATTTCGCCCGTGGGCCGGCGCGCCTTCGGCGAAGAATCGAATAGATACGAAGGAAGCTTATGTCTGATAATTGTACGGTCGCGCCCGCCAATGGGCGCATTACCGGTACCCAGATCCGCATCGTCGCGGTCGTCGTCCTGGGTGCCCTCTTGGCGCTACTGAACCAAACGGTGATGTCGCCTGCGCTGCCGGTCATCATGTCCGATTTCGCCATCGATGCCTCGACTGCCCAGTGGATCATGTCCATATACCCGCTGGTGAGCGGCATCATGGTCCCCGTTTCGGCGTTCCTTATCGACAAGTTCAGCACCCGCGCGCTATTCTTCGGGGCGACGCTGGTGTTCGCGCTGGGCACGCTGCTGTGCGCCGCAGCCCCTGATTTCCTGTTCCTCATCATCGGTCGCGTGTTGCAAGCGGCGGGCTCAGGCGTGCTCATGCCGCTTGTCTCGGTGGTTCCCATGCTGGTGTTCCCCGTCGAGAAACGAGGAACGGCTATGGGCATGGCGGGCATCGTCATGTCGGCGGGTCCCGCGGTCGGCCCCGTCGTAGGCGGTGCGGTGATCGACACGTACGGCTGGCGCACCATGATCGGCGCCATCGTCCCCCTCGCAATTCTCGTGCTGGTGCTGGGCGTGTTCATGCTGAAAAACGTGGGCGAGCTGAAGAACCCCAAGCTCGACCTGCCCTCGGTCGTCCTCTCCACCATCGCCTTCGGCGGACTTCTCTACGGGTTCTCGAGCGCCTCGTCGATGGGTTGGGGCAACCCCGTGGTGCTCGGCTCGATCGTCGCGGGTGTCGTGTGCTTGGTGCTGTTCGTCGTACGCCAGGGCAAAATCGAGGACCCGCTGCTTCAACTGGGCACGCTCAAGACGCGCGAGTTCCGCGTGGCCGCCATCATCGTCACGCTCATCAACGCCGCATGCCTGGTCACCAACACGCTGTTGCCGTTGCTGCTGCAAACCTCGCTTGGCGCTTCGGCCTTCGAAACCGGTATGGCCATGCTTCCCGCCGCGGCGGTGGGCATCATCATCAGCCCTATCTCCGGCGTGGTGTTCGACAAGTTCGGTCCGCGTGCCATCTCGATCGTCGGCCTGGCCCTCATGACCGGCGCCCTGTTCCTGCTCTCGCTTTCGACGGTAAACACGCCCATCTTGGTGGTTGCGCTGTTCTGCATGCTGCAGTCCGCCGGCCAGTCGCTCGCGAACATGCCGGTGAACACATGGGGTGTCAATGCCTTGAAAAATGACATGATCGCCCACGGCAACGCCATCGCGAACACCGGCCGCCAGGTCGCCGGCGGTTTGTGCACGGCGCTCATCATCACGGTCATGACAAGCGTCACCGCGTCGGCCGGCGTCGATGCGAGCATCCAAGTAGCCACCGCCGTGGGCGCGGGCGTCGCTTACAAGGTGTGCGCGGCAATCGGCCTCGTTTCCCTTATCTGCGCCATATTCAGCGTGCGCACCAAGAAAACCGCACCGAAAACGAAGGAGGCATAAGCGATGTCCGAGATTCTGTCCGAGCGCATCCCGCTCGAGCTCGAGGGGACGCCCGTTTCGAGCATCATGATTGAAGAGCCGTTCACCTGCACGCAGGATTGCACGATTTCCGACGTGGTGCGCATGCTCGCCGAAAACGAGGTGAGCAGCATGCCCGTAATCGATGAGCGCAACCAGGTGGTCGGGTTCATCTCCGACGGCGATGTCATGGGAGCCATCGCGCAGCATCGCGCTCACACCATCTTCACGGGCGGCGACGCGTCCATGCTGTACTTCGACGATCAGAGCCTTGAGCAGCGCATCGAAGACCTGAAGGATCGCTGCGTCATGGATTTCGCGACGCGCCAGGTAGTGTGTGCCCGTCCCGAGCAGAGCATCGCCCGCGTCGCCGCGCTGCTGGCGAAGAAGAAGTTCAAGAAGCTTCCTGTGGTTGATGACGAGGGCAAACTCGTGGGGGTCATCCGCCGCTCCGCCATCACCAAATACATCTTCGGCATCCTTTTCCAATAGGGGCAGGTCGCACTTGAGGCGAACATCTCGAGGCATCGAGCCAGCAACTGGACCAGACAACCTTGACACGCACGCGCTTTCCCTCGATGCTTCGGTAAGGGGAGCTGCGAAAATCGCAGCACGGGTGATCGGCGCCGCGCCCCCGAAGGCAAAAGCGAACACGGGAGCGATACGATGGGAAAAGTCCTGGACGAAGATTTGGTTTATGAGATTCTCTCCGTCGTGGCAGAGATTCCGGCGGGATGCGTCGCCTCGTACGGTCAGATAGCGCGCCTCATCGGCAGGGAGAAAAACTCTCGCCTGGTCGGAGCGGTGCTGAGCGAGGCGGATCGCTACGGCGATTATCCCTGCCACCGCGTCGTCAACCACGCGGGACGCCTCGCGCCAAACTTCCCCGACCAGCGAGCACTACTGACGGAGGAAGGAGTCGCCTTCCGAGACAACGGCTGCGTCGACATGAAAAAGCACCAGTGGAACGAGTAGCCAGGCAGCGTAGCGTCGAAAGGAGCGACGCCACGGGGAACGACCTGCGCCCCGCCGCCGGACAACCTATGGCAAAGTGACACGTCCCACAAAGAGCGGCGCACCAGTACGAGACACGACCGCGACGTAAAAAGACCCTATGATACTCGTAAGCATCTATCTGATTGCCCGCCTCGAGGTACCCAAAGAACGAGAGATGCCGAAACCCCTAGACAAAGAAAAAGGTCGGGAGCTTTTATGCTTCCGACCTGAAGTTTCATGGTCGCGGGGGGCGGATTTGAACCACCGACCTTCGGGTTATGAGGTCGCTACGACGTTGTTTCATTCAGACATTTCGACCCAAATTGAAGTCAATATAACTCCAGGTCATTTGATGTTTTCATAGATTTACGAAAGAAAAGTACGCGGAATAATTCGACCCAAATTCGACCCACAACGAGCTTGAAAGCGGTCAGGCGGAGCATTACCCTTGGGGTGTGACCCCACGCAGGGCCCACCACCAAGGGTAATGCCCACCCGCCCCAGCCCTTTGCGCCATTCCGCGCAACCGAGCGCGATTCTCAGGCACTTCAGGCAAGGAACACGATGAACGACCGACCTCTCGTCATAGGCAAAGGAACGAAGCAACGCCGCGACAAATACACGTGGCGCTACCGTCACAGCCTCGGCAAGGATCCGGTCACGGGCAAATACCGCTATTCGCCGTGGCAGACCATACATACCACCAAAAGCCGAGAGGTCGACGCCGCACTCGAAGCCTACAAGGCAGAACTCAACAGCGGCACCTACGTCCAAAAATCGAGGGACACCGTCGGCTCGTACGCAAAAAAATTCCACGACAACCGCGAAGGAACCATCACGCCGCTCGCCTACTCGACATCCTACTCAATCGAGAACCGGACGCGCACATCACATGCGTGATGCTCATGCTCGACACCGACATGAGAAGGGCAGAAGCCCTCGGGATGACGTGGTCCGATGTCTCCGTCGAGAACAGAAGCATCCTCATTGAGCAGCAGTTCGCGGCCGATCGAAGCGTTCACTCGCCCAAAAGCAAGAAAAGCGTGCAGAGGATCTCGATAAGCGAGACGCTGACGTCGTATCTCGAATTCTGGAAAAAGGAGCAGGCCCGCGAAATGGAAGCCTTCGGCCTGGAACAAGTCAAAGGCACTCCGCTCGTCCACTCATTCGAACGAACGAAAGACAGGTATCCCCAAGTCAACTTCATGGACCTGAATGGGTTTTCGCGCTGGTTCAGAAACTTCAGCGTCGAGAACGGGTTCGGCAAGTTCGAAGGCGTTCGAACACACCATTATGTGAAGGAAACTGTCGACGGGGAAACGATTTCGAAGCGTTATGAGCATAAAGAGTGGCTCGAATTGAGGGATTACCTCAGGAAGCATCCCAAGGTTCGCGAGGCGAGGCATATCAGCACATATGAGAGCGAGCACCTTCCTTACGGATATTCGGGCCTATCGAGCCACACCGCTACTGCCCGCCAGCTTCCGAACCAGCGGGCGGTAGCAGCACCCCGAACATCTCGCCGACAGCGCAGAGAGTCGTCGACCTGGCGGCCAAGGCCGACATCGAGGACGTGATGCTGTGCGACCTGCCCGGCGTCCTGTCCTTCCTAGGGCTGCCACCTGAGACGGAGATGCCGCCGGGCAACAAGGGGAAGACGAAGCTCAAGAAGCTCTACAGGAAGGTGGCGCCGAACAAGGCATACCACTCCGGCGAGCGCGCCAAGGATTTGATCTCGCACCTCGACATGGCAGAGATCAGGGCATCGGCGCCCGTCCAAGAATTGGGATGCAGTTCAATACGAGCTCGGGGCTCTTTTCGTCTAGATTGGGGACGCATGGCCGGACGAAAACAATTTGCGTCTGGTAATAAGCGTACGAAAGCGCAATTTACGTCTTAATTCCGTACGCAAATCAAGACGAAAATCGTTTACGTCTGCTTTAATCCGTACGAAAACGGTTTTCGTCTTGCAGGGCAGTTGCCGTTTCTACAGTTCAACTTCCAGTTCGGCTTTGTGCTCGTAGAGGTAGTCGCGCATGTAGGGGATGGCAAATGAGACCTTGCCGTACGAAGGAGCCTCGATAATCGATTCTCTTAACAGGCGGCTGCGGACGGAGCTCACCTGTTGAGGCGTTTTGTTTAGGGCGTCGGCAACCATGCTGGTCGAGCTTGTCTGCCCCAAAGACGCCATGCTCAGCAGATAAGCGATGCACGTGGGCGGAATGCGCTGCAGCGCGGGCTCAATCACCATGGCGCAGAAGCGTTCGCGTGCCGTTGCAATGCCGCGCTCGGCTTCTTCTTCTCCAATAATCGCTGTATGTGCGCGTCTTGCCAACTGCCATGCGTAGTATCCAACGAGTTGGATCATGAAAGGATAGCCTTGCGTTGCCTCGGCAAGTTGGCCGGCAATACCTGGCTGCAACTCCATGCCAGACGCTTCAATGGTTTCCTCGAGGGAGTACGACACTTCGGTTACTGCCACAGCCTTCAGATCAAAGGGGAGGGCACGGCGCAAAAACGTAAGTGTCTTTCCGTTGATGATGCTTTCAATCATCGAAGGCAGCCCAGCAAAAACAAAGGCGATATCAAGGTCTTCGCCGATAACCTGCTGAATCGCAATGGAGAGCGTTCGGACCTCATCGAGCTCTGCGTCTTGAACCTCGTCGAGAGTGATGAGCAGGCCATTTCCATTCTTGGATATTGTCTGTCTCATGGCGTCGCGTAGCGATGGGCCGATTCGCTCAATATCTATGCTGCCGATGGATATGCCAGCTACGGTGGGCTCAAATCTGGCGTGTTTGGCCTGGAATTTGGGCTGCAGCTGTTCGAGAATGCGCTGGCAAAGTCCCTCGGTTGCGACCTCTTTTATGACCGTCCAGCCACGGCTTTGCGCCAAACGTGAGCACTCGTCAAGGAGGACCGTCTTGCCCGTTCCACGGACGCCGGCTATGCGCATTAGGCGCCCCGGGGCACCAGGCCCGTTGACGAGGCCCTCATTGAATTCTTCAAGTACATCTTCGCGGCCGATAATCGTGGGAGGTGTTTTACCTGCTGTGGGCTTAAAAGGGTTTGTTTGCATGTGAGCCACCTTTGCTCAAGATATAGCAAGATATAGCAAAGTATAGCAAGATATAGCAAAGTATAGTGAGATATAGCAACGTATAGCGCTGTTCACGGGTTCTTACGGTGGTGCTATTTTCCGAATGCCGCGCGGATAAAGCGCTGGGCGAACAGCTTGTTGGCGACGTTGATGACATGGCCCAGGAACAGTGCCGAGATGGCGGTCGTGACGCCAAAGCCGCCCAGGTTGTACATAAGGATCAGCGACAACGCGAGCGAGGCGGCGACATGTGAGCAGTCAAACACGACTTTTACGTCACCAAAGCGGCGTTTAAGCTTTTCGGCAATGACTTGCACCAAGCCGTCGGGCGCGTTGGGGACAACGCCCATGTTGACGACGAGACTTACGCCAAATGCGGTGACAGCGAGGGAGAGCAGCATGGTCGCAATCTGTGTGGGGAGTGCCGTGGGATGCAGTGGGTTGACCGCCATGAAGAGGTCGGTCAAGCCGCCAATCAGCGTTGAGAAGAACAACTCGAGCAGGATGCGCGGCTGGAACTCGCTTCGCAAGATGGCTAATTGCGCCACGATGTAGGCGACGTAGGTTGCGGTGATCCAAAAGCCGAGCGTCTTGCCAGTGAGCATGGATAGGGTTGTGGCAAAGCACGTGAGCGCGGCGACGCCCAGGCCGGATGCCGTCTGGAGACTCATACCGAGTGCCAGTACTGCAACGCCCACAAGATACATCAGCATTCTAATGACGGTATGGCACCAGTCGATGTTCTCGCCATGCATGATAATGAGCGGTCGCATGTTGCTACCCGTCCTTTCGGTTGTGTGAAAAAGCTGACCCGGGCCGGCAAAAGAGGGTTATCGGAGGCACTGCTGCAAAAGCAGAAAAGCCGGCCCCACGGTCAGTCGTCTAGGAAGTGTCTCGCTGTGCCGGAATGGGACTAAAGGTCCAACGAGACGGGAAGAAAGCAAATGGCATTGCGTGGGCGATAAGATGCCAAGATGGTAGGGTGTGTCTTAACACCCTATTGCCCACGCTCAACGAAATCGGTTTCGTTTGAGCCTAAGTATACGCACGGGATTTTATTTGCGAAGAGAAAAACAATAAAAAGGTGAACGTTCACCTAATCGCAACAACTCGTTGGCTGTAGTTGCGGTGGAATAGTTCCTGTTTTTGCTGCTGAAGGCCTTGAACAGGAACTATTCCACCGCAACTTATGATGGGGCGGGGGATGCGATAGTATTGCATGGTGAAATTCGACAAACCGTGAGCTTCATCCGAGGGCTTTATGGAACAGCACCAGCATTATCAGAGCCTGCAAGACCAGGCGTACAACGCATTGCGCTCCAAGATCATCTATGTCGAGCTCAGGCCCGGCACGCGTCTTTCGGCGATTGGTCTGGAAAAGGAGACGGGAATCGGGCGCACGCCCATTCGCGAGTCATTTGTGCGCCTGCGTGAGCAGGAGCTGGTGGAAACGCGTCCCAAAAGCGGCACCTATGTCTCGAAAATCAGCATGGAGCGCGCCGAGAACGCCTGCTTTTTGCGCGAGAAGCTCGAGAGAAGCGTGCTTATTAAATGCTGTTCGGCCGCCTCGCCCGAGCAAAAGCAGCGGCTTGAGCAGATTCTTGCCGAGTCCGAGTCGCTCGACCATGGCGAAACGCGCCGCTTCTTTGACCTGGATAACCTGTTCCATGAGACATGTTTTGAGATTGCCGGTCGTCACATGTTGTGGGATTGGATGAAGAGCATCAACACGCATTTTGAGCGATACAACTGGTTGCGTATGGTGTCGCAGGATCTGGATTGGGAGCCGATTCGTCGGCAGCATCGCCGGATTCTCGAGGCCATTAAGAGGGGCGATACCGACGCGGCGAGCTATCTGGCAGAGACGCACCTGCACCTGATGCCCGAAGAGCAAGGTCCGGTTATCGCCTTGCATCCCGACTATTTTGAGCTGTCCAAAGACTCGTTCATCTAATCAATCCCCATATAAGTTGCGGTGAAATAGGGACTGTTTTGTGACCTAGGTGGCGCAAACAGTCCCTATTTCACCGCAACTGCGTTGGGGTGTGACCGGGGCACAAAGATGCGGTGCCGCTTGGAGGAAAAGACCGGAAGCAAAGGTCCATTCCTCCAGACGGCGCCGCAGCTGTTTTGATGGCTCGGCTTTTACCGAAGTGGCTCAGTTGAGCGCGACTGCCAGCCGATTATACAAAGCGGCTCGGGGGCGTGTCGCTTCCGTCACGTTCTATCAGCATACAAGACGGTTTTGGTTCTTGTTCGTGACGGAAACGGCGCGCTTCCGAGCCGCTTTAAAAGAAAGGGGGCGAGGTCTAGGGCACGCCCCCTTTCACGATAGAGAGCTAAACCTAGCCGCGGACCTTCTTGACGACGTCCATGGCCTCGCGGGCGATCTGCTCGACCTTGGAGAAGTCGCCGTCGGCAAACAGGGCCGGCTTGACCATCCAGGTGCCACCGCAGGCGATGATGGCGGAGGAGCTCAAGTACTCCTCGACGTTGGCGGTGCTCACGCCGCCGGTAGGCATAAAGCGGTGACCGACAAACGGAGCGGCGAGGGCCTTGATGGTGTTCAGGCCGCCATACTGGGACGCGGGGAAGAACTTGGTGACCTTGAGGCCCAGGTTCTCGGCTGCGGTGACCTCGGAGGGGGTCACGGTGCCGGGAAGGACGGGCAGCTCGATGTCGATGCAATGCTTCACGACGTCCTCGTTGTAACCCGGGGAGACGATGAACTTGGCACCGGCGGCGCGGGCCTGCTCAACCTGCTCGACGGTCAGGACAGTGCCGGCGCCAACGCACATCTCGGGCTCGGCCTCGGCCATAGCGGCGATGCACTCGGCGGCGCAGGCGGTGCGGAAGGTGACCTCGGCGGACTTCATGCCAGCTGCCATAAGAGCGTGGGCGAGCGGGGCGGCGTCCTCGACCTTGTCGAGCACAACGACCGGCACGATGCCCAGGGACTCAAGCGTGGTGTAGAACTGATCGAACATGATGTTCCTTTCGATGTGTGGCGCGCATGGGCGCGTGATTACCAAATGTGCTGGTCAGGAGCCGATTTTGGATTGGTTATCGGAGGCACTGCTTGGGGTTCAAGCAATTCCAAAACCGGCTGCTCGACCAGTCATGTAGGGAATGCCAGACAAAACCGGAATGGGACTGGTGGTTTTGCCCGACCGGAGGAATCGGGGAGCGGGCCGCAGGGGTATGGGATTGGAAAGCTGCGGCCCGCGGAATGGAGACGGACTAGCGCGCGACGCGGGTGCCACCGTCGGCGGCGGATGCCACGGCTGCGATCTCGCCTGCGGTCACCAAGTTGGAATCGCCCTTGATGGTGAGCTTGAGGATCGAGGCTGCAATCGCATAGTTGACGGCGTCCTGCGGGTCAAAGTCGTTGATGAGGGCATGGACGAGGCCGGCGTTGAAAGCGTCGCCGGCGGCAACGCCCTCGAGCACGTGTACGTCGTGAGCAGGGGAGAACCAGTGCTCGCCACTCTCGGCGTCAAAGAGCATGCCCATCCAGATGGAGCGCTCGACGCAGGAGATGTTGCGGACGACCGAGGCGACCTTCTTGCAGCCGTACTCGGCGCAGATCTGGCGGGCCATCTCGACGTAGGTGTCGCGCTCCTCGATGCCGTGGGCAAGGGAACCGGAGACGCAGGTCATGCCGAGGCCGGCAGGCGCATCCTCGTCGTTGGCGATGCAGATGTCGACGAGCGGCAGGAGTTCCTTCATGGTGGCCTGCGATTTCTCGGGCGACCACATCTTGCCGCGATAGTTCACGTCGCACACGGTGGTGATGCCCTTGGCGCGGCAGACGGTGAGGGCATCCTTGCAGGCGGCAGCCATCTCATCGGAGACGGCGGGGGTCACGCCGGAGAAATAGAAGACATCGATGCCCTTGAGGATCTCGTCCCAGTTAAAGACGTCGCGCTTGGCCATGTTGATGGCAGAGTACTTGCGGTCGTAGACGCAACCGTTACCGCGCTGCGAGGCGCCGACCTCAAACACATAGGAGCCAAGACGGTCGCCCTGACGCACGACGCGCGTGGTGTCGACGCCGTAGGCCTTCAGCGAACGCAGGGCGCACTCGCCCAGACGGTTGGCCGGGACAACGGAGACGTAAGCGGCCTTGTCGCCCTGGTAGGCCAGGGAAAGCGCAGTGTTGGCCTCGGCGCCGCCGTAGCGGACGTCAAACTCGGTTGCCTGCTCAATACGCAGGTGGTCTTTGGGCGAGAGTCTCATCATGATCTCGCCGAAGGTAAGAACCGTTTTACCCATGGTCGCGCAGCTCCTTCTTGCTCGTGCGTACACCTTTGATATGGCGTTGGCGCGGAGGTGCCAAGACGGTAGGGTACATCTTTGCCCCTCCGCGCCAACGCTTGCCGAAATCGGTTTACGAAATCGGTTTCGTTTCGAGTTGTAGTATACTCACCTACAGCGTTTTGCAACCGAGATTTTTAAAAAAATGCCTAAAATGGCTCAGACTGCTGACAATTGGGAAACGGGGTGCGCCATGGCGCAGATGAGAATCAAGGACATTGCCGCCGAGGCGGGCGTGAGCCCGGCCACGGTCTCGCGCTATCTCAACAACCGCCCCGGGCAGATGACCGAGGAGACCCGCGCTCGCATCGCGGCGGTTATCGAGCGCACCGGCTATCGCCCACGTGCCGCCGCGCGCAATCTGCGCAGCTCACGCACCAACCTCATCGGCGTGATCCTGGCCGACATCGCCAACCCGTTCTCGAGCGCCATGCTCGAAGGCCTTTCCGCCAGTGCCGCCGCGCGCGGCTGCTCGCTCATGACGGCCATTAGCGGCAACGATCCCGCAAAGGAAGCAGAGTCGCTCACCAGACTTATCGATGCCGGCGTGGACGGCCTGGTCGTCAACACCTGCGGAGGCAACGACAAGGCGATCGCCGCGGCCGCGGGGCGCCTGCCCGTTGTGCTGCTCGACCGCGACGTTGCCGACGGCGGTGTCGATCTGGTGACATCTAACAACCGTGAGCTGGTCGCCGG
>ERZ824488.2298-NODE-2298-length-17539-cov-20.059483_pt1 | contig 17539 bp, 10 predicted proteins | sample MGYA00519936_ERZ824488 | MGnify/ENA primary metagenome ERZ824488 (study PRJEB31778, sample SAMEA3449153) | human gut metagenome | biome: human gut; feature: human-associated habitat; material: faeces | place: United Kingdom | collected 2010/2012 ... | reverse complement strand
AGGTAGAGGGCGAGACCCGCACTCACGGTAAGGGCAAGGTTGCCTGGGACGACTTCTTGGAGGCCCAGGGCCGTTTCTCCCCCGATCCCGCTTCGGACTTCTACAACCAGTACCCCGTCGATCTGGAGCTGTGCGAGGAGTTTGGCATCAACGGCATTCGCCTCTCCATCGCCTGGAGCCGCATCTTTCCCAACGGCACCGGTGAGATTAACCCCGAGGGCGTCCAGTTCTATCACGATCTCTTCGCCGAGTGCCACAAGCACCACGTTGAGCCGTTTGTCACGCTGCATCACTTTGATACGCCGCTGTCCCTCTTTGAGAAGGGCGACTTCCTCAACCGCGAGACCATCGACGCCTTTGTGGACTTTGCCACCTTCTGCTTTAAGGAGTACGCCGACCAGGTGACCTATTGGTTCACCTTTAACGAGATCTGGGCCGACGCCTCCAACACCTACATCGAGGGCACCTTCCCCGGTGGCGTCAAGGCGCATCTGGCCGAGGCCTTCCAGTGCGAGCACAACATGATGCTCGCCCACGCCAAGGCAGTACTGGCCTTCCACAACGGCGGTTTTAAGGGCAAGATCGGCGTCATCCAGTCGTTGGAGTTTAAGTATCCGCTCAACGAGAACGACCCCGCCGACATCAAAGCCGCCAACAACGAGCACGTGCTGCAGAACCAGTTTTTGCTCGACGCCACCTTCCGCGGCGACTATGCGCCCGATACGCTCGAGTGCGCTAACCGCCTGGCTGCCGTCTCGGGCGGCACCATCGAGATCCCGGATGAGGACCTCGAGATCATGCGCGAGGCCGCGCTCTACAACGACTACCTGGGCGTTAACAACTACCAGTGCCGTTTCTTGAAGGCTTACGATGGCGAGAACGACCTGCACCACAACGGTACGGGCGAGAAGGGCACCGGCCGCTGGCGCGTCAAGGGCATTGGCGAGCACGTGAACAAGCCTGGCATCCCCACCACCGACTGGGACTGGATCATCTATCCCGAGGGTCTGTTCGATCTGCTCGTCTACATTAAGCAGCGCTACCCCAACTACAAGCAGATCTTCATCACCGAGAACGGCATGGGCTACAAGGACCCCTACAAGGACGGTTTTGTGGACGACCAGCCGCGCATCGACTACATCGAGCAGCACCTGCGCTGGTTGCTCAAGGCCATGGAGGTGGGCGTCAACGTGGGCGGCTACTTCCTGTGGAGCCTGCAGGATCAGTTCTCCTGGACCAATGGCTACAACAAGCGTTACGGCTTCTTCTACGTTGACTTTGAAACCCAGAAGCGCACACCCAAGGCAAGCGCATACTGGTATAAGCACGTGGCGCAAACCCGTCGTCTGGACTAGCGGCTTGCGACGAGCGGTTGGCGGAGTTGCACCGCCCACATAACCTGTCCCCCATTTCTCAGCCGGGGGTGGCACGTCACACGGCGAGCCGCCCCCGACCTTTTTGTTCAGGTCGGAAGCCGTTCGTCTCAATCTGTAACATCTAGCTGAGTTTTTTGGTCCTAGCTGTTACAGATTGAGACGAACAGGATTGCTCTTTCCGAAGAATCTAAATCTGTAACACGTAGCCCGCTTTTGACCGTCTACCTGTTACAAATCGAGACAAACGGAGTAGGACCTAACCCCGTATGTCCCTAACAGTCGAGCGTTCGACCAGCGTGCTCGGCACATGAATCGCCTCGATAGACGAGCTCTCTCCAATCGCCGCCTCAAACGCAAGCTTACCGACACCGCGCAAATCAAATCGCAGCGTCGTCAGCCGATTGTGAGGAACAAGTCCCTCGAGTGCGTCGTCGATACCAACCACGCTCACGTCGTCGGGCACGGACAGGCCCGCGTTCTCGAGCGCGGCGATAACGCCCAGCGCCATCTGGTCATTTGCCGCAAGCACGGCAGTCGGCGCCTGCGACCCGCCGGCAAGCACCTCGGCCGCAATCCGCTCGCCCATGGCGTACCCACTGTCCGCACTCCAATCGCCACGCAGCATCGGAGCGGCATCGACATGAGCACGACCCAGCGTATCGCGCCAACCGGCCTCACGAAAACGTGAGGAAATCGAGTTTTCCGGACCCGCCACAAACCGCATATTCGAGTGACCATGTTCCAGCAGATAATTGGTCAACAGCTCGCACGAACCATACTGGTCGGAGTCGATCGTCGTGCAGCGCGGATGCGCATACATGGACAGGATGACCGTTCGCACTCCCGGCTGGGGAACAAACTCCTCAAAATCGGGAGCCATGCGGTTCATGTTGAGAATCATACCGTCGACGGGTCGCTCGACCATGCGGCGCGAGGCATCGGCAAGTGCATAGGGCTTGTCGCCGCCCATCTCGATCATAGTGACGGCAAAATCGTGCTCGCGCGCCGCTTGCATGATACCCTCGAGCGTCGCCAGGTTACCGACACGTGTGATGTTGTACATGCACAGGCCAATAGAACGATACGACCCGCCGCGCAACGCCGCTCCAGCAAAATTGGGACGAAAGCCCAGCTCTTCCATGGCGGCCAGCACACGCTTGCGCGTCTTTTCCGTCACGTTGGGCATACCGTTGACCACGCGAGACACAGTCTGGCGGCTCACGCCAGCGAGCGCCGCAACCTCTGCCGCGCTCGCCGAACGACCATTCCTTGTCTGCTGATCCATGCCTTCCACGCTAACCTGCTTCCCAACTATTCCCCGCGCCCATGGCGCATCGTACATACATTGATAACGTGCTCATGATACCCGAGCCATATACCACAACATGAAAACTTCTGTCAATCAAAACCGCTTACCGAACAAATACAACCGTTCGCGGCTGTTTGAAGTTGTTTTGTTTCTATACATCCCAGCCGGATGTTAACGTGCTCATTGTCAAATGTTCACGTGCTCATTTTGGTTCTAATCATTTTAAGATAGTGTTTACCGGGCTTTTTCACCGCTGAACGCTAACCAGGGAGCCTCCTGAGCGCAAACGCACAATATCGAACAGCGAGACGAGAGGGTGTATGCATATGTCTTTGCTAAACCGCGTACAGCAGCTGCCGAAGGGCTTTGTTTGGGGCGCCGCAACCGCCGCGTACCAAACGGAAGGTTCCACGAAGGTGGCAGGCAAGGGTAAGACCATGTGGGACGATTACCTTGTCGCCCAGGGTCGCTTTTTGCCCGACCCGGCCAGTGATTTCTACAACCGCTACGAGGAGGATATCCGCCTTTCTGCCGAGCATGGACTCAACGCCATTCGTGTGTCCATCGCCTGGACCCGCATCTTCCCCAACGGCGACGATGCCGAACCCCTCTCCGAGGGCGTTAAGCACTACCACGAGCTGTTCGCCTGCTGCAAAAAGTATGGCGTCGAGCCCTATGTGTCCCTGCATCACTTTGACTCCCCCGCCGCCCTGTTCAACCAGGGCGACTGGCTCAACCGCAAGACCGTCGACGCCTATGTGCGCTATGCCGAGTTCTGCTTCCGCGAGTTCCGCGAGGTCAAAAATTGGTTCACCATCAACGAGCTCATCAGCCTCTCGCACTCCCAATACATCCAAGGCAACTTCCCGCCCAACCATCACTTTGATGTGACGAGCGGCATCCAGAGCCAGCACAACGAGCTCGTTGCCCACGCCCGCGCCGTCAACCTGTATAAGGATCTTGACGAGACCGAGCACCTGGGCGGACGCATTGGCATGGTCAACGTCCTGACGCCGGCATATCCTGCCACCGACTCGCCCGCCGACCAGCACGCCGCCGACCTGTACAACGCCTTCTACACCGACTTCATCATGGACGGCGCCTTCCTGGGTCACTACTCCGCGCGCACCCTCTCACTCATCAACGAGATTCTGCGTGCCAACAACGCCACACTTACGGTTGAGGACAGCGACATGGAGGAGCTCGCCAAGGCGGCGCCCCGCAACGATATGTTCGGCCTCAACTACTATCAGTCGGCGTTTATCGCCGCCTACGATGGCGAGTCAACCAACAGCTTTAACGGCACCGGAGACAAGGGCACCTCGTGCTTTAAGTTTAAGGGCGTCGGGCAGCAGGTCGATATGCCGGGTATCCCCACCACCGACTGGGATTGGCTCATCTACCCGCAAGGCCTCTACGACACGCTCAAGCACATCAGCGCCACCTATCCCAACCTCCCCGTCATCTATATCACCGAAAATGGCCTGGGCCACAAGGACCCCGAGCCCGACGCAAACGGCATCGTCGCCGATCCCGAGCGCATCGACTTTGTCGACCAGCACATGGAGAAGGTGCTCCAGGCGCGCGCCGAGGGCGTCGACGTCCAGGGCTACTTTATCTGGAGCCTGCAGGACCAGTTCTCGTGGGCCAATGGCTATAACAAGCGCTACGGCCTGTTCTACATCGACTTCGACACGCAAAAACGCTACATCAAGCAGTCGGCACTCTGGTACAAGGAGCTCGCCGACACTATGGCGGACGCGCAGTAGCGCATCGCCTCGCTTTCCCCCGAGAAGGGAGCGGCCCTATGCGATACAAACCCAGCCGCTCCCCTCTCTCCCCCTGGGACCGACCCCGCCTGCACCCGGGCTTTTAGCAAGCGGGAGACCATATAGGTTTTCAACGTCCATGCCATTAAGATTTCATGCAAAGAGGAGCGTGAACTATGGAATCGATCGTTAAGTTCTTGGAGAAAGGTCAGCCGTACTTCGACAAGGTCTCTAAGAACATCTACCTTCAGGCCATTAAAGACGGCTTTTTGGCAGCAATGCCCATCATCCTGTCTTCTTCTGTCTTCCTGCTTATTTCGACCCTGCCGGGCGTTGTCGCCACGGTCGGCGGCTTTACGCTGCCCGACTGGTGGAACGTCGACGTCGTGAACTTCTGCAACAAGGTTTACAACTTCACGATGGGCGTCGTGGGCATCATGGTCGCCGGCACCACCGCAAGCGCGCTGACCGGCTCCAAGAACCGCCGCATGCCTGCTGGCAAGGCCATCAACGCCACGAGCACCATGGTCGCCGCCATGTGCGCTATGCTCATCTTGGCCGTTACCCAGACGAGTGCCAAGATCGACGGCGCCGATGTCTCGGTGTTCTTTACCGACAACATGGGCACCAAGGGCCTGCTGAGCTCCTTTGTCGCCGCATTTGCCACGGTCAACATCTATGCCTTCTGCATTAAGCGAGACATCACCATCAAGCTGCCCAAAGAAGTCCCCGGCGCCATCGCCCAGAACTTCCGCGACATCTTCGCCTTCAGCTTCTCCATCCTGTTTGTCGCCGTCATCGACGTTATCTGCCGCACCTGCTTGGCCGTCCCGTTTGCCAACGTCATCTCCACGCTGGTGAGCCCGCTGTTCGCCGCTGCCGATTCCTACGCCGGCCTCGCCCTCATCTGGTTCATGATCCCGCTGTTCTGGTTCATGGGCATCCACGGCCCCTCGGTCGTTAAGCCTGCCCTCAACGCCGCGCTGTTTGGCAACATCACCACCAACCTCGCCACGCTGCAGGCCGGCGGTCACCCCGCCCTCGCCCTGACCGAAAACTTCGGTAACTACATCGGCGAACTCGGCGGCACCGGCGCCACGTTCATTGTCCCGATCATCTTCCTGCTCTTTATGCGCTCCAAGCAGCTCAAGGCCGTCGGCAAAGCCTCTGTCGTGCCCGTGATGTTCGCCGTCAACGAGCCGCTGCTGTTCGCCGCGCCCATCATCCTCAACCCGTACTTCCTGATCCCGTTCCTGTTTGCCCCCGTGGCCAACGTCCTCATTGGTAAGTTCTTCATCGACTTTTTGGGCATGAACGGCTTTATCTATGCCATGCCGTGGGCACTCCCCGGACCGATCGGCACCTTCATCGACACCAACTTCCAGCCGATCTCTCTGGTCCTGGTTGTCGTCCTGCTGGTCGTTGACTTCTTGATCTACTACCCGTTCTGCAAGGCCTACGACAACGTCCTGTGCAAGCAGGAGGCCGAGACCCTGGCCGAAGAAGAGGCCGAGGAGACCAAGGCCGTCAAGACCGCTGCCGCCCCCGCCGTTGAGGCTCCTGTTGTCGAGACCGCTTCTGCCACTGAGGCCTCCGCAGCTCCGTCCGCCCTTAAGGGCAAGGATCTGAGGGTTCTGGTTCTGTGCGCTGGCGCCGGCACCTCTGCACTGCTCGCCAACGCGCTTAAGGAAGGCGCCGACGAGCTGGGCATCGACATTACCGCCAACGCCGGTGCCTACGGCAGCCACTACGCCATCATGGACCAGTACAACGTCATCGTCCTGGCTCCGCAGGTTCGCACCTATTACAACGAGATGAAGGCCGACACCGACCGCCTGGGCATCACGCTGCTGTCGCCCAAGGGCAAACAGTACATCGACCTCACTAAGGATCCCAAGGGTGCCGTCGCCTGGATCGAGGAAAACCTCGAGGCATAAGACGCTGACACCACCTGCCGCTTGCAGACAATAAATGGCCCGTGCATCGATGTGTGATGCGCGGGCCATTTTGTTTAGACCGCACCCGTCCTCCTGTTCATCTCAATCTGTAACATCTAGCCGAGTTTTTCGGTCCTAGCTGTTACAGATCGAGATGAACGCACAGGCCAAGCCGAAAATCTCGATCCGTAACATCTAGCCGAGTTTTTGGGTCCTAGCTGTTACAGATTGAGACAAACGGAATAGGCCGAGCACGTCTACGCCCGCAAGTCCTTTACGCTGGAACGCTCGACCAACACGCCCGAGACGAGCGTACGGCTTCTGGAGCTCGGAGCTTCCAGACCCGCGACGACCTCGTTGAGCGCACGGACGCCCAGCTCGCGGTGGCGAAACTTCACCGACGTCAGAATCGAGTTGGGAATCGTCTTATAGAGCTCATCGTCGAAGCCGATCACGGACACATCATTGGGCACACTGAGCCCTTTGTCACGTAGAGCCATCATCACGCCGTTTGCCATGCAGTCGTTAGCAGCGAGGACCGCCGTGCAATCGGGCTTATCGGCAAGCACAAGGCCCGCGGCATAGCCACTATCCGCATTCCAATCGCCTTGCAGAGGCTCGGGCGGCTCAATGCCACGCGCCTCGAGTGCCGCACGCCAACCTTTCATACGGCACTGGCTCGACAACGACTCTTTCTTACCAGAGACGAAGTACACGTTTTTATGCCCGTGGTTCAAGAAGTACTCGCACGCCATGCGCGCGCCGCCCTCTTGGTCGTCACTGACGGTGGAGCAGGTAAGATGTTCCATCGGTGTGATAATCACCGTCTTGAGGTCCTTCGGTGCCTCAAAGGTATCAAAGTCATCGACCATCTGACGCAGGTTGAAGATCATGCCATCAACAGGCAGCTGCGACATCCTACGCGCCGCTTCGGCAAGGGTCATCTTCTCCCCCGCCCGCTTCTTAATCATCGTGAGCGCAAAGCCGCGTTCTTCGGCGGCATCGGCGATACCGTCAATCATGTCCACGGCGCCGCCCGACAAGTGGAACATCACCACGCCGATGCACCCGTAACGGCCCAACTTGAGCGAACGCGCGGCAAAGTTGGTTCGAAACCCGAGCGCCTCCATAGCCGAATGGACCTTATCGCGTGTCGACTCTCGCACGCTATTGGGCTCGTTGATCACACGCGAAACCGTCTTGAGAGAAACGCCCGCGGCAACTGCCACATCATTCATTGAGACATTTTTCTTGTCCATCGTTGCCACTGCTTCTCCACTCGGTTCTCTATCGCTTGTTTTTTGCGTTCTAGCATACACTACCTGCCTGACTGATAAATCAACCGTTTACCGGACAATATCGACCGCTCACCCGTGTATCCTTGTTGCTCTTCCAAAAATGTCTTACGTTGTCATTAACGAAATGACAACGTTGTCATTTCGCAATGCCTTCCTTAAGCAGGAAGGTTTCCGGGCAGTCCTGACCATCCATCGACGACCAGTTCCATCCACATGCATCGCGCATCAAGTAGCAAAGGAGCTTTATGGACGCCATCGTAAAGATGCTCGAAAAGCATCAGCCGTTCTTTGAGAAGATCTCGAGGAACATCTACCTCCAGGCTATTAAGGACGGATTCCTTGGGTGCATGCCCATCGTCCTCACCTCTTCGATCTTTCTGCTCATTGCCACCCTTCCTGGCGTAGTTGGCATCACGCTGCCCCAGCCGCTCATCGACTGGTGCAACAAGCTGTACAACTTCACCATGGGCGTCATGGGCATCATGGTCGCCGGCACCACTGCCGAGAACTTTACGGCTTCCATGAACCGTCGCATGCCCGCCGGCAAGGTGCTCAACGACGGTTCCACCATGGTGGCCGCCCAGTGCAGCATGCTGCTGCTCGCAGTCACGCAGTTCACCACCAAGTTCAACGGCTCCGAGCTTTCGGTCTTCGATTGCACCAGCATGGGTACGCGTGGTCTGTTCTCGGCCTATATCGCCGCGTTCATTACCGTTTGGGTCTATAAGTTCTGCGTCTCTCGCGATCTGACCATTAAGCTGCCCAAGGAGGTCCCGGGCGCCATCGCTCAGAACTTCCGTGACATCATCCCCTTTGGCGGCGCCGTCATCATCTGCGGCATCATCGATGTCGTCGTGCGCAACCTCATGGGCGTTCCGTTCTCCGAGCTGCTCATCAAGCTGCTCTCCCCGCTCTTCACTGCAGCAGAAACCTATCCTGGCCTTATCCTTATTCAGGCGGCCACCGCGTTCTTCTGGTTCATCGGCGTCCACGGTCCTTCGATCGTCCAGCCGGGCATCGACCCCATCCGTCTTGCCAACCAGGCCGAGAACCTGCAGGTTCTGCTGGCCGGTGGTCACCCCGCCCATTCCCTCACCTTTAACATGTCGCTCGTGGGTGAGTTCGGCGGCACCGGCGCCACGTTCATCGTGCCGCTTCTGCTGATTCTCTTTATGAAGTCCAAGCAGCTCAAAGCCGTCGGTAAGGCCTCGATTGTTCCTGTTGCCTTCGCCGTCAACGAACCGCTGCTCTTTGGCGCGCCGATGATCCTTAACCCCTACATGCTCATCCCTTTTGTTGCCGCCGGCTGCGTCAATGTGAGTGTTGCCAAGTTCTTTATCGATAACGTGGGCATGAACGGCTTCTCCTTCGTGGTGCCTTGGGCTACTCCTGCCCCCATCGGCATCTTCATCACCACAAACTTCCAGCTTATCGCCCTGGTGTTTGTCGCAATCATCATCTTGCTGGACGCCATCATCTACCTGCCGTTCTTAAAGGCATACGATAAGTTGCTCTGTGACCAGGAGGCCGAGCGCGCCGCCGAGCTGGGTCTCGAGTCCGATGGTGCTGCCACCATCGCCGCCAGCACCTCTGCGCCCGCCGTCGAGCAGACTACCGCTTCCGTCGAGCCGACCGTTGCCGCCACCGACAGCGAGCCTGTCGCCGATCAGCCCGAGCCCGCCTCCGACGCATCCGCTAAGAAGGACGTCGATGGCCTGAAAGTCCTCGTCCTGTGCGCCGGCGCCGGCACCTCTGCCATGCTTGCCAACGCCATCAAGGAAGGTGCCGCGCAGACCGGAGAGAACATCGCTTCCTCCGCAGGCGCCTATGGCCAGCACACCGCCATCATGGATCAGTACGACGTCATCGTGCTCGCCCCGCAGGTTCGTAGCTACTACAACGACATGAAGGCCGACACCGATCGTCTGGGCATTAAGCTGCTCGCTCCCCGCGGTAAGGAATATATCGACCTTACCCGCGACCCCGCTGGCGCCATCAAGTGGCTCCGCGAGAACCTCGACTAGTTCCTCCCTCTGTTGGTGCCCGGATTCCCGGTTCGGGCACCTCTCCCTATTCGAATCCCACAGAAAGGATGACTCATGACCAACCCCATGCAGTTCCCCGACGGCTTTGTTTTTGGCGGCGCCACCGCTGCTTACCAGGTTGAGGGCGAGACCCGTACGCACGGCAAGGGCAAAGTGCCCTGGGACGATTTCCTGGCTGCTCAGGGTCGCTTCTCCCCCGATCCCGCAAGCGACTTCTACAACAAATATCCGGTCGATATCGACCTGTGCCAGCGCTTCGGCATCAACGGTATCCGTGTCTCCATCGCTTGGAGCCGTATCTTCCCCAACGGCACTGGTGAGATTAACCCCGAGGGTGTTGCCTTCTATCACGAGCTCTTTGCCACCTGCAATAAGGCCGGCGTTATCCCCTATGTCACGCTCGATCACTTTGATACACCTGAGACCTTTTACCAGAACGGCGGCGAGGGATTCCTGACGCGCACGACCATCGATGCCTTCGTCGAGTACGCCAAGTTCTGCTTTGCCGAGTTCACCGAGGTCAAGCACTGGTTTACCTTTAACGAGATTCCCGCAACCGCCGAGGGCAGCTTTATCGTCGGCAACTGGCCGCACGGCGAGAAGTACCGCCTGGACAAGGCCTTCCAGCTCATGCACAACATGATGGTGGCCCACGCCAAGGCTGTCGTCGCCTTCCATGAGGGCGGCTTTGAGGGCGAGATCGGCATTGTCCAGAACCTGGAGCCCAAGTATCCCCTCGACCCCAACAACGCCGCCGACTGCGAGGCAGCTCGCATGGCCGACGTCATCAACAACCGCTGGGTTCTCGACGCCACCTTCCGCGGCCACTATGCAGCCGATACCATGGAGGCTGCGACCAAGCTGGCTCATATCGCCGGCGGCGAGCTCGACGTCCGCGACGAGGACATCGCCGCGCTGACCGCCGCACTCCCCTACAACGATTGCCTGGGCGTCAACACCTACAAGTGCCAGTTCCTGCGTGCCGCCGAGGGCGAAAACGACATCAACCACAATGGCACCGGCGACAAGGGCTCCTCACGCTGGTTCCTCAAGGGCGTGGGCGAGTCATGCGTGCGCGAAGGCATACCCACCACCGATTGGGACTGGATCATCTATCCCGAGGGCCTCTACGACCTGCTGCTCCGCATTAAGAACGATTACCCCAACTACAAGAAGATCTACATCACCGAGAACGGCATGGGCTATAAGGACGACTTTGAGGACGGCTTTATCGACGACGCCCCTCGCATCGACTACATGCGTCAGCATCTCGCATGGATCCTCAAGGCAATCGACGGCGGCGTAAACGTCGACGGTTACTTTGTGTGGTCGCTACAGGACCAGTTCTCCTGGACCAACGGCTATAACAAGCGCTATGGCCTGTTCTACATCGACTTTGAGACCCAGAAGCGCTACCCCAAGGCGAGCGCGTACTGGTACAAGAACGTCGCGGAGACCGGCCTGCTCATGGCCTAACTTCAGCCGCATATCCCCTGTCGGCCGCATGCGAATCCCTCCACGGGTTCGCATGCGGCCTTTTTTGTTTTGGCTCGGCCCGAGCAGGCCGTTTGTCTCAATCTGTAACATCTAGCAGGGATTTTCAATCCTAACTGTTATAGATTTAGACGAACGGGCGACCAGGGCTGAAAGATCTCAATCTGTAACACGTAGCCCACTTTTAACCGTCTAACTGTTACAGATCAAGACAATAAGATAGTCAAATCCGAACTTTCCAAGCAGTTATGAACCATGGTTTCCAGTTTTCGGTATCACGAACATACTTTCGGTATCATTTAATGGTATTATGATATCGAAAGTATGTTCGTGATACCGAAAGGAGCCGCATGCGCCAGTTCGATTACACCACAGTCCCAGCGGAACTCGAAGCAACTCCAATCACCAACCTCCTCCTCTCGATACGCGAGCATAAAGGCCGTCAGCTTGCTCTGAGTCAAGTCAAACCCGAGCTTCTATCGTCCCTAATGGAGGAGGCTAAGATCCAAAGCACCCGATCCTCCAACGGACTTGAAGGAATTGTTACCACCCAAAAAAGACTCAAAGCGATCATGGCGTATTCCGCCAAGCCAAGCTCCCGCGCAGAGGAAGAAATCGCTGGATACCGAGATGTGCTGTCGCTTATTCACGAGCAACACGATTCCATTCCCGTAACGCCATCGGTCATTCTGCAGTTGCATCGTGACCTCATGGCGCACACGGCAATCTCGTATGGAGGCCATTGGAAAGATGGCGATAACGAAATCGTCTCCATTGACGATCAAGGTAATCGATTTGTGCGCTTTAGGCCCCCTTCGGCTCTAGCAACCCCGGGACTTATTAAAGAAGCCTGCCAGTCCCTCAACGATGCTTTATCTCGCCAAGTTTGCGATCCCCTCCTTATATCGCTCCGCTTTATCTTCGATTTTGTTAGCATTCATCCCTTCAACGATGGCAATGGCAGGATGAGCCGGCTCCTTACAACGCTGCTGCTCGAAAAGACTGGATACGATGTTGCGCGTTACATCAGCATCGAACGACTTATTGAAGACAACAAAGCGCTTTACTACAACGCCCTCGCTGCAAGCTCCACTGGATGGAATGAAAATCAAAACACCGAAGTACCCTTTATCCGTTTCATGCTCGGAACAACCCTGGCCGCCTACCGACAGCTCGAGCAGCGTACCTTAATTGAATCAAGCACTCGTCCCATGTCGAAGCAAGCGCGCATCGCTGTTCTATTTCAACAGAGACCCGGCGTCATTAAGAAATCCGACATCCGGTCCAGCTGCCCCGATATCAGCGAGGTAACCGTTAAACGAACCCTCGGCCAGCTTGTTAGTTGCAGCGCAATCGAAAAAACAGGAGCGGGTCGTTCGACGGGCTACATACTCAAAGACGTCCATGCTCTAGAACTATTCTTGCAAGCCACAATACCCGATGGCGAGGCCGCAATAACAAAAGAGGCTTCAAAGGATAAGCTCCTTGAACGTGTAAACCACGCCGAGGATGAAAGCAGAGAAGGGCTCTATGAAGACTACGATTCATTCTCAAGGGACATAAAGACGAGATACGGAGTCTAGTCATATCTCAGAATAGCCTCATCCTTGTTGCCCAAAGTTATTTACGCGTCATTGTAAAGCGGTACCCCCGCGCCGGCAGGGGGGGCAGAAGTATCGCCTGCCGATCCTGCTGGAGTCGGCGATCAGATAGCGCGAGTCCGCTTTGCTAAAAGCGAGCTGCTGGATACGGCCCTCGTCCATGTTGGACGTGGACACGTCGCCGTCCAGAATGCCGTTGGCACCGATAAACGCCGTGTCAATCCCTAGTGCGCGCAGGGTATCCTCGGCCATGGGGCCCACAAAGGCGGCGGTGCGGCGACGGTACATGCCGCCCACCGGGCACAGCTCGCAATCCTCGCGCGCCTCGAGCAGGCTAAAGGCCGAAAGCGAATTGGTCACATAGATGGAAGACAGTTTGTCAGTGACTCGGAGAGCGCCAATGCGATCTCACGACGATTGCGCTCATTGTCTCAATTAGATACTCAACAAAATACGGCCCGCAGCTCAATAAGCTGCGGGCCGTACCATACACCGACGAATCAACGACGAAGTGCATCCACTATTTGGCCAGCTCCTGAACGATCCAGTCAATTGCACCTTCGGGATCGTTGGTAAGGTCGATATACTCCTTGCCCCTTGTGGTGAGCAGTTTAATTCCAAGGCGATCGGTATCGGCCTTCATAGCGTCATAGTACATGCGTGCCTGGGGCGCCAGAACAATCACGTTGTACTGATCCATCGTCTCATAGTGGCTTCCGTACGCACCGGACTGAGAAACCAGATCGATACCCTTAGCAGCGGCACCTTCGCGAAGAGCATTTGCCAAGAGAGTCGAAGTGCCGGCACCCTGGCAAAGCACAAGCACGCGGATCTGCTCCGCCTTGTCCTTTACCGCCTCGAGAGCTTTTGCGACATTTTCCTGTGCGGCAATAGCATCTGCATCCGAGTTTCCTGCAGTCTCCTTTGCAGACTCTTCCAAACAAAGCTGATGGTCATACGCCTTGCAGAACGGATAGTAAATCACAAAGTCAACGACCAACAGCACTGCCATCAATACGAGAGAACGCAAATCGAGACCCGTGGTGAGGAACGCACCAATTGGGCCGGGAAGCGCCCACGGCATGGTATACATGGGGGCGTTCATTCCAATGACGTCAATGAAAAATTTACCGATAATGGCGTTGACCATAGGAGCCACTAGGAAGGGCACGAACATATAGGGATTGAGAACAATCGGCATACCGAAGATAACGGGCTCGTTAACTCCAAAAATCACCGGGATAATCGATGCCTTGCCCATGGCTTTAAGCTGCTTGGAGCGCATAAACATGATCAGGATAATAGGAACGATGAACGTGCAGCCAGAACCGCCCAGACCGCCGATGAAGCTTGTAAAGTCCTGCGTAAGAGCAATTGACGGGTGTCCACCTGCTTGGAAAACCTCAAGATTGGTAACGGTATTGCCGTAGAGCGCAGCATTGATCGGACTCATGACAACCGAAGCACCGTGGATACCCATAAATTGGAAAAGTGCGACCGCGCCTTCGATAAGCGCCATGCCAGGATAGGTGTCGACCGCGGAGAACAGCGGCGAGATGAGAGCGGATACCAAATTGGCGAACGGCACAGCAAGCAGCTTGCGGCTCGCAAGATCGATAAAAGCGCACGCAAGGATCGAAAACCCAAATGCAAAGATATCGCGAAAACTCTGCGCAATAGAGCCAGGGACCTCTTTGGGGAGCTTGATCGTCACATTATGGCTAATGCACACCTTATAGATATTAACGGTCAAGAATGCGGCTACGAACGCAGCGAGAAAACCCTTGGTTCCCATATAGCCGGTTTCAAAAACAGATGTATCTGCTCCGCCAATCGAGACAACATCGTTCGTCACCGATAGCAAGAGCATGCCGCACATGGCACAAACCATGCACGAGGTGGGGTTGAGAGATTTGCCCGAAGGCATGCGACGGTTCATCGACATTGCAAGTGAGCTCGCCGTGGTGCCGGCCACCATAATGCCAAGAAGCCCCATGGTATATGCATAGATTTTATTGAAGAAATCCAGCACCTCAGGCGGAAGCGTGATGCCTACATAGGCAGGGAGCGTCGAAAGAAGAAGGAACAGGCTCGAGAACAGCACAATTGGCATATTCGAGAGAAAGCCATCCTTGATCGCCACCAGATAAATGTTCCTCGAGATTTTGTCGAAGAGGGGCTGGTGTTTTTCAAGGAATTTGACGATAGCGTCCATAACACATCCTTTCATGATTCCCGGGCACGTAACGATTTATCCGGACTCAACCGTCGTCGTCCCCGTTTGTATCCACTTATTCCACTTATGTAAGTGAATACGTTCTTGTGCGAAATGTAATATCATTTGCGCGATTTGTCATAACCAATTCTTTTTCCGCTTTGTCGATATGTCAAGAATTCAAATACATATTCGGTGAACGGTAGTTGATTAATATAAGGTTTTCCCAGTTAAAGGCTATTTTTTCCGAGCAGTACAATAAGCTTGCAACCGTTCACCGATTGGATATAACATATTGAATATATTGTTGTAACAATATTAGAGACAATGTCACAAGCCTGTCGTTCTAGTCAAAGGAAGTAACAATGCCCAAACGATTACTGAACATGTCCGCATCCGATTTTGCCGCCACGTCACCCATGGATCTAAAACAGGCAATTCTGGCTTCCGAGGGACGTACCATCATGGCGGAAAACGTACCCTCTTCCCAATTTCTCGGCGGCGTTACTAATGCAGAAATCGAACGTGCCGCAGGTGCCGACCTGCTTCTGTTTAACGCGCTCGATGTGTTCGATCCAGTTATTGCCGGTATTCCAGATGATCTCAATGAAAACCCGGTCACTTGGGTGAAGCGAGCATGCGGAAGGCCCATTGGCGTCAATCTGGAGCCAGTTGATAACGAGGCAGAGATGTCTGAATCCCGAACGGAAATCCCCATGGGTCGTCGCGTCTCTCCCAAGACCTTAGAAAAGGCTAACGAACTCGGATTTGATTTTATCTGCCTGACGGGCAACCCTGGAACCGGCGTCTCCAACGATGCAATCGCCCATTCGATTAAACTCTCCAAAGAGCATTTCAATGGCCTGGTCATAGCCGGAAAAATGCATGGAGCGGGCGTTGCGGAACCTGTCATGACGCTCGAAATTGCGCGCAAGTTTGTTGACCTCGGCGTCGATATCCTTCTCGTGCCAGCCCCCTACACCGTCCCTTGCTTCCAAGAAGCAGACCTGCGCGCCATCGTAGACTTTGTACGATCCCACAACGTAGGCAAGTCAATTGAAGAGAAGGTTCTCGTCATGGCGGCGAACGGGACGAGTCAAGACTCCTGCGACAGCGAGACCATTAAGAAAATAGGCCTTGCAGCAAAAGCAGCCGGCGCTGACCTCCAACATATCGGGGACTCCATGAACGGTATTTGCCTGCCCCAGAATATCTTCACGCTCGGACAAGCCCTTCGTGGATACAGGCATCAGATCGTCATGCTGAGCCGCTCTGTGATACGTTAAGGTTACCTTGCCCACGTTACATCCCGACTGAGGCAACCATCAGGTATAACCAACATGCAAACTGAGGCTCTAATGCTCGATACACACGAAAAACGGCCACTCTATTTACAGCTCACCGACGCGCTGCTCAAGCAGATCGTCGATGAATATCAAGCAGACGATAAACTTCCAACAGAAATGGAACTCTGCGACGAATACGCCGTAAGCAGAACAACCGTCCGACTTGCCATGAGTGAGCTGGAGCGTCGTGGAAGTATCTATCGAATCCAAGGTAAGGGGTCGTTTGTTGCACCGAAACGCGTTAGCGAGCTCAATTCACTTTTAGACTTTGACTTTGCAAGCCATTGCGATGGCGTTGATCCAGATGCCATTACCAAACATTTCGGCGGCCTCACATCAGGTCGTCCAATTTCCGTAATGATGCTCCAACAATTTGGATGTCAAAGTCGCGACAAAATTCAGCGTCTTGAATTGACCTACGAACTTGAAGGCAGCTTCATAGGCGCTGATACGTTCTTCATTTCAAAGTCGCGCGTTCCGAATAACCAGTTAGATTTTCAGGCATTTAGCAGAATCATGGACGACTTATCCAAGTCTATCCAATCTGTTAGGGAAAGCTATAGAGCACGTCAGCTTAGCGATTCCGAAGCCAGTAATTATGGTGTTGCAAAACTTCCGGTCATCGAACTGACTCATTATGCTTACGACTCCGGAGGCAAACTAATCTCAATTGTCTGCCGCACCGTCTTAACTGGGCGAATCCCTTATCAAAACTTTATTTTCAAGTCCTAATGTTCTTTTTCTTTTGTCTCGATCTGTAACACGTAGCCGAGTTTTTAAGTCCTAACCGTTACAGATCGAGACAAACAAGGTAGGCCCCGCCGAATTGTCTCAATCTGTAACATCTGGTTGGTGGTTTCACCCCTACCTGTTACAGGTTGAGACGATTTGATAGTGGAGTCCTTATTTGCGCGTCATATCGCGTAGCGCTGACGCGCTGGTTTCCACAATGACAGGAGGTAAAAGTCCTCCCGCATCACCCGTTGGCAATCCCGTAGCGATAACTAGCAAATAACCTGCGTGTGTTCCTCGATGGCGGCACGATCCTCGGCGGCGATGCCCGGCTCGCACACCACGGCGTCCAAATTGTCCAGGCGGCAGAAGGTGTAGAAGTCGCGCTTGCCGATCTTGCTGGAGTCGGCGATCAGA
>ERZ824488.2294-NODE-2294-length-17572-cov-4.273791_pt1 | contig 17572 bp, 13 predicted proteins | sample MGYA00519936_ERZ824488 | MGnify/ENA primary metagenome ERZ824488 (study PRJEB31778, sample SAMEA3449153) | human gut metagenome | biome: human gut; feature: human-associated habitat; material: faeces | place: United Kingdom | collected 2010/2012 ... | reverse complement strand
TGAATTAAAAACATTGTTAGAAAATTCTGGATATGAAGTATCAGCAATAGAAAACTTTAATAATACCAAAGAAGATATAATAAAATCAAAAGTTGATTTAGTATTGCTAGATATAAACTTACCAAATGTAAATGGAGAAATTTTATTAAAAGAAATACGAAAAGAAACTAATATTCCAGTAATAATGGTAACAAGTAGGATAGGAGAGGTAGATGAGGTTTTATCTATTTCTTACGGTGCAGATGATTATATTACAAAGCCATACAACCCAACGATCTTATTACTAAGAATACAAAATATATTCAAAAGAATGGAACTATCAAAAGATGACATGAATTATGATGGTATAATGGTAAACCCACAAAAAGGAATATTAGAGCAAGATGGAAAAATACTAGAATTATCAAAAAATGAAATGATAATCTTTACATATTTACTATGTAATCGTGGAAAAATTGTAACTCGTGATGATTTAATGACTGATTTATGGAACAATAATGAATTTATAAATGATAATGCTTTAACAGTTAATATTAGTAGATTAAGAAGTAAACTTCAAGACTTTGGCTTGAAAAACAAAATAGAAACCAGAAAAGGGCAGGGGTATAAATTATTATGAAATTTAAAAAATATTTATTAGATAAAATAATACCAATTACCATTTCAATTGTTGGATTTATTATTACAATTCTTATGCTTAATGCTTTTAAAATTCAAAATGATTTAAAAATAGCAATTACAATAATCTTTAGTATGGTTCTTTTATTTAATATATTATATGACTATTTAAGAAAATACAATTTTTATACAAAGTTATTAAAAACTTTGGACTCATTAGATAAAAAATATTTAATTTTAGAAATGATAAATAAGCCAAATTTTTATGAAGGAGAACTTTTTTATCAAAGTCTTTATGAAATAAATAAATCAATGATTGAAAATGTAAAGGAATATAGTTTAAATGTAGCAAACTTCAAAGAATATGTAGAAATGTGGATACACGAAGTAAAAATACCAATATCTAGTTTGACATTATTAAATCATAACCATCAAGACAAAATTGACAGAAGATGTGTAGAAGAAATTAGAAAACTGGATAATTACATAGATCAAATTTTATATTATGTAAGAAGCGAAAACGCAGAAAAAGATTATATTATTAAAGAGAAAGATTTACAAGAAACAATTAAAAATGTGGCTTTAAAAAACAAAGATGATTTATTAGAGAATAATATTAAACTTGAAGTTGATATCAATAATGAAAAAGTATTAACAGATTCTAAATGGCTAGAATTCATTTTAAATCAAATCATAAATAATAGCATCAAATACAAGAAAGATAATGTAGAATCATATGTAAAAATAAGTATTATAGAAGATAAAGAAAAAATATATTTAAGTATCTATGATAATGGAATTGGTATTCCTCCAAAAGATATATCAAGAGTTTTTAATAAATCATTTACAGGAGAAAATGGAAGATTAAGAGAAAAATCAACTGGAATGGGGCTTTATATTGCAAAAAAATTATGTGATAAGCTAGGACACAAAATAACCATTGAATCTAAACTAGGAGAATATACAAAAGTTACAATTATGTTTTCTAAAAATGATTTTTATAAAATTAAAGATTAGTCTTTCAAAAATGTAAGACATATTACAAAATTGTAATGTTATGTAATATTAAAATAACGACCAATATTATTTTTCATATTACAATATAAACAGAATTGAAAAACATTACAATTTTTTCAATAAAAAATAAATTATTAGCTGCATTAACTCTTAATATAATTTAAAAAATTCTGTCACACATTGTCTAAATTTTGTTGCTTTTTTTGAATTTGTCCTATATCCGAACAGCGATTATCATATCTAAATTATAATAATCAATATTTCTATTAACTTTACAATTTCCTTCAATTTGAACTGTTGGGAATTTCCAAACAGTTCAAATATAATATTTAGTGTAGTATATCTGAAAACGACTAGGAATGTAAAACCCAGTCGTTTTCTCACTTAATCATCAAATTCTTACTCTCTATTCATTATATCTTCCATAACACTTTCCTTAGACATATTTTTTATATATCTATATTCATTATCCTTCAATTTTGGATCAAAATTACAAATAGACTTATACTCACAAAATTCACAAGGATTCTTTTTATTAGATAAATAAAAAGGCTTAATATCAACCACTCCAGCAAAAATTTCATTAGAAATTTCTGAAATAATATGCTTAGTGTACTTTTGCAATCTATCAAACTTTTCCCTATCCAAAACACTAGACTTGGAACTACTTATATTTCCATCCTTACCCAAATAAACAGGAATAGACTCAGAATAACTAGAAGGCTCCAATTTATAATCCATCAATTTAACAATATCAACGTCTGAAACAACAAGCCCCTTCATTTTAAACTTCTTATTCAACTGCTTTTTTATCTCATCATCACTCAAATTTTTATCAGCCTTAACAATCGTATCAATCAAATTAAAATACAAAACTCCAGCAGACTCAAAATTTTTTTGTTCAGCAACCTCATCCAAATAAGTAAGTAACTGAATTTGAATACCAGAAACAACCTGATTCAAATCCAAATCCTTCACAGAAGATTTATAATCAATAATTCTAACATAAGTATTATCATCAGTCTTGGCAACATCAATCCTATCAATCTTACCAGTAACAACAACCTGCTTACCACCATCCAGTTCAATTTTCAATGGTTTAAAATCCGACTTCTCGTTGAATTCTACCTCATGTCCATAGATCTCAAACTTACTATTTCTAAGCTGGTCAATAATATAATCTATAGATTCATATACAACTTTTTTCAATCGCTTTGTCAACACAATAAACTTAGGAGAACTCGTAAAAATATAATTTTTACTCATCCCTAGTTTCTGACTAATAATCTCATCAATAATCTTATAAAGTTCCTCCTCAGAAATTGTCTTTACATCAAACTCCTTATCCTCAATCTTAGAAAAAACTTCATCAATTACCTCATGCATAAAATTACCAGTATCCAAAGCCCTAATCTTAAACTCATCTTCCTCCTTAAGCTTCAAACCATATTTCAAATGGAAAGAAAACGGACAACGTCTATACTGTTCCAGCCTAGAAACACTAGTTCTCAAGCTATCTCCATACATTCTCTTTATATTCTCATCAGAAATCTTTTCAGGAACATTTGAAAAATTGGCTCCACAAAAAATCTTTTCTATTCTCTCACTATAATTTTTCTTATACCAAGAAATTATATTTTTCCACTTCTCATCAATCTCCCTATCATCAAGAAAATCCTTATATTTCTCAACAACATAATCCAAAGTAGCCTCAGTAGTAGTGATTTCAAAATTTTTCTCAATAACATCACTATCTTCAGACAAATTAGGAAAAATCTTTTTAATCTGAGTCACCAAAATAGAATTTCTCAAAGCTTCACCCTCATTGCTAGCCATAGCATAAGACAAAAACAATTTATCCTCAGGAGTAGACAAAACCTTATAAATATTAAACTGATTCTCATACAGCAACTCCACAGAATTCTTAGCTAGTTCAAGATCATTTTCCTTCAAAACATCTCTATCATCATCATTTAAAAAGCCCTCATCCTTAACAATTCTAGGAATAACACCATCATTCAATCCAACTAAAAATAAAACTTTAATCTCCCTAGATCTAGAACGATCAACATCACCAAAAAGGACCTGGTCAAAAGATGAAGGAATTTTACCAAATTCTGATTTTGAAATTCCAATCTGTAATACCTTATTAAATCTATCAAAAGACATCTGCTCATCTTCAAATATTAAAACCATTTCATCCAAAACATCAAAAAATATTTTCACACCATTTCGATATTCCTCAGCAACATCAATCTTTCCCTCGTCTTCAAAAGTCTGCGCTTTATCCAAAATGATTTGCACAACATTATTTTCTTCAATAAATTTATATAAATTACTACAAATATCCTTAACAGCCTTACTTTCCTGTAAACACTTTCTAAACTTCAAAACAGGATTAACAATACTTATACGAACCTGATTAACCCTATCCTGAACATCATTTTTTTCTTCATATAAGAAATCATCTTTGTACCACTTGTTTCCTCTAATGCCCCATTTATTCACATAATTTTCAAGTAAAAATATATCATCCTCTGATATATTCAAAACACCAGATTTTATATATGAAAACATAGCTTCATACGAAAAATTAGTAGAAAAAATATTAAAAAGAGAAACAATATATTTCATCAAAATATTATTATTAACATCCTTTTTTTCATCAACAAACACAGGAATATTATATTTATGGAAAACAGTTTTAACATCAGCAGAATATGTATCAATGTTAGCACAAACCATCGCAATATCCCTAAATCTATAATTATTATTCTTTACCAATTTTAAAATACTTTGAGCAACGTTTTCTACCTCTGACAAAGGATTCTGCGCAATAAATAAAGAAATATCCTTAGTACCTTTATCCCAAACAACCTGATTAGGAGAATAAATAGATTTTTCCAAATTCAATAATTCATCACTATTAAATTTCTTAGAACTACCCAAATCAATCTTATCAATAAAACAACCCGTGCGTTTAGCAATTTCCAACAATTTTTCAGCACAAATCTGATTAAAATAAAAAATGCTATCATCAAGGCTCTCAACCTTTTCCAAAGAATCCGTACAAATTGTAACAGTAATCTCTTTAGCTAAAGTACACAATTTCTCAATAATCTGATATTCATTTGGAGTAAAACCAGCAAACTCATCAATATAAATAACTGCATTATTAAAAAAATCCACCAACTCAATATTCTGAGCTAATAAATCCAACTTGTCCGCCTCATCAATATAATTACCTTCCAACCTATCCTGATATTTTTTTAATAAATTATAAGTATCAGTAAGTTTCAATTGCAAATACTTATTATCAATTTTTTCAATAGTATCCTCAATCATTTGATACTTAATATTATGCTTTTTCAATTCAGTAATCATTCTCAAGGCAAGCTCTAAATTCTTATCAGAACTACGTAAAAAATTCAAACTATTTTTAAGAGAATCAATAGCATCATACACAATCATAGACTTACCAATCTTTGATAAGTGAACAGTAACATTTCCCAAAACCTCTTGAATAACCCTATCAGCCATTCTGCTCAAAGTCAAAACCTCAGCATTAATACTACTATTATCATCAATAGTCTCTAACAAATGTTTCTCTGCAGAAAAAGAAAATTGTTCTGGTACAATAATAAAAATCTTACTTTCTTCTTTAATTTTTCTTTTTATCTCATTAAAAATATATGTAGTCTTTCCAGCACCACTTCTACCATACACAATTTTAAATTCCATATTAAACACCATCCAAAGCTCTTTTTACTTCTTTTAAATCCTTCCAAAAACTAATTTTTTTCGTCTCATCCCTAAGCAAAGCAGCAGGATGAAAAGTAGGCATATATCTAATTCCTTTTTTCTCTATCCACTTTCCCCTAGAGGCTGTAATCGAATACTCCTTACCCAAAATAGTTTTCAAAGCAACATTTCCAAGCAACACAACAATCTTAGGTTTAACAAGCATAACCTGATTTCTCAAATAATTCAAACAAGCAGTAATCTCATCCTGCTCAGGATTTCTATTCATAGGAGGTCTACATTTAACAATATTAGCAATATACACATCATCTCTTTCAATACCAATTCCATGAAAAGCCTGATTCATCAACTTTCCAGCCTTACCAACAAAAGGGATTCCCTGAATATCCTCGTCAGCACCAGGTCCTTCACCAATAAACATCAAATCAGCTGATTTATTACCAGTACCAAAAACAATATTAGTTCTATTATTGCACAATTTACATTTACTACAATCTTTTATTTCATTTTCTAATTCCTCAAAACTATCAAACATACTATCCTCACTAAACTTTAACTAACCTATCTATCAGAAGGTAAGGCAATAATTGCAGTAGACAATTTATACGACTTTCCCTCATTTCTATATGAATGTACCATATCACTATTACACAAACTACAAATTCCAGAATCGTAAATATTTCTCTGTAAAATTCCCTTTTTTCTCAACAAACAATTATTAATACCTACAGTATCAATAAAAAATTTTCCCTCATTATAACCATTTAAAATAAATTGGTTAATATTATCCAAAAAAGAAAACTTATCCCAAAACATATCCTTAACATCAGCACTAACCTCAAAGCAACACTTACGAATACTAGGGCAAATGCACACAATAATATCCTCTGGATTAGATTGATATTTCTCAATCATAATATCAATTGCATTCTCTATAATACGTTGATATGAACCCTTCCAACCAGAATGTACATTACCAATTATATTTTTCTTTTTGTCATACAACAAATACAAAATGCAGTCCGCATTAGTCGTTGCTAAAACAACATCAGACGAATCAGTAATCAACCCATCTACATCTTTTAAAATAAAAGATTCATACACCTTATCAACGCATTTTACAACATTAGTATGCTTCTGCATAGGTCTTACAACATTTTTATAATCAAGACCAACACACTCACAAAGAGCCTGATAAGACGCAACCTCAGCAGACTTATCAAGAGCACCACCAAAATATTTTAAATTAAGCTTATCTGACTTCAAAGCATACGCATGCTTCACACCCAAATTAAGTAAAACCTTAAACTGTAAAAAACTCATTCCATTTTTATTTGTTTGAACAACAATACTATTACTTAAATCTCTCATACAAATTACCTTCCATTAATAATATTATCATTATTATAAAAATAATACAAGAACAGCACACTATTTTACCTTAATATTTTCTTTAATATTTTCAAACTTATTTTCTCCAATTCCAGGCACATTTTTTATATCTTCAACAGCCTTAAACTTTCCATTCTCCTCCCTATATTGCACAATACTACTAGCCAAAGCCTGACCAATTCCCTTAAGCTGTTGCAACTCACTTTCACTCGCCTTATTAATATTAACAACACTCTCTTTTTTCTCAGAATCCACAACCCCATCATTATCAGTTATACTCGATTCATCACTAGGTTCATTAATATTTGGAATATAAATCTTTTGACCATCCTCCAAAGTATATGCCAAATTCACATTTTTCAAATTAGCCTGCGCAGTCTGACCACCAGCTTTTTCAATCGCATCAACAATCCTACTACCCTCGTCCAATTCTATAACACCCTGATTTTTCACCTCTCCAGTCACATAAACTTTTATTTTTTCATCACTCTTATCATCACTTTCTTCCACAATATTTGTAATTTTAATTTCATCAACATTATCTTTCTGATAATTATTGTCAATTATTTTTATAACCAAAATGCCAATAATAATTATAATTACAACTGGCAAAATAAATTTTTTTCGATTTTCTTTATTCATTCTTATAATTCCTTTCTAAATAATATTGTTTTTTGTCGAAAAATGAGGTATATTAATATAAATTAATATAAGGAGAAAATTTATGAACAAGTTAAAAAGAGTATTCTCTTTTTTCATTTTTGTAATAATTTTAAGTAATATTTTCTCATTTGCTTCTGCAGTCACACTATCAGATAAAACAACAGAACTAGAAAAAGACCTATCCTCAGAAGCAGTCTTAATTATGGAATCTACTACAGGAAAAATTATTTACGAAAAAAATGGATATGAGAAAAAATACCCAGCAAGTACCACAAAAATACTAACAGCAATCCTTGCAATTGAGCACTGCAATCTAGATGAAACAGCAACAGCAAGCGAATTTGCAATCAATTCAATACCAAGTGGTTACTCAACAGCAAACATACAAATTGGTGAAACTCTTTCAGTAAAAGACTTACTATACGCCTTAATGCTACAATCTGCCAACGAAAGCGCAGTCATATTAGCAGAACACGTTTCAGGCTCACAAGAAGCCTTTGCTGATTTAATGAATAAAAAAGCTAAAGAAATAGGCTGTGAAAACTCACACTTTGTTAATCCAAACGGAATACACAACAATGACCACTACACAACAGCACATGATTTAGCATTAATATCAAACTACGCAATGAAAAATTCAACATTTAGAGACATTGTAAAAACAACATCATTTACATTACCAGCAACATCAGCATATCCATCAGCAACAAGAACATATATAAATACAAACAATCTGCTTATATATGACAATCGTAACAGACCAGATAATTACTATTATGAATATGCAACAGGAATAAAAACAGGATATACCACAGAAGCCAAAAACTGTCTCGTATCATCAGCAACAAAAAACGGAATGAACTTCATAACAGTAGTCCTAGGCTCATCAATAACATATGGAAACACTGGAACAATCAGCCATAGATACGTAGATACAATAAACGCATTCAATTACGCATTTGATAATTTTTCATTTAGAAAATTAAAATCATCTGGAAATACAATAAAAACAATAACAATAGACAATGCAAAAAAAGACGAACAAAACCTAGATTTACTTATCGCAGATGATGTATCAGTTCTTGCAAGCATAGACAATAAAAATACAAATATTGAACCAGAAATAAAATTAAAAGATAACCTATCAGCACCAATCACAAAAGGAGACGTTGTAGGAACAATTTCTTATAAAGTTGAAGGATTATGCTATACAACAGATTTACTAGCAGGCAACGACGTAGAATCAGCAAAAACAAATAAAATATTTTTATATGTATGTCTAATAATAGCAATATTCATACTAATAATCCTATCAATCAGATATTACAATTTAAGAAAAAGAAACTTCAGTAACAGAACAAAATATATTTCAAAAAATTAAACACATATCATAGAGTAAAGAAATTCAATCTTTACTCTATTTTTTTCAGCAATATTTCTTATAGAAATTCAAAAACTTTATCTATAAGATAAAAAATGAGAGCAATCAAATAAAATTGCCCTCATTTTTTTATTCCATTACTAACTGATTCATATCTTGTCCAACAATAACAGTTATATCATATCTTGAACTCGTCTTACCACTACTCGTATTTCCATAACCAAGAGTATTAATCAATTCATCAATTACTTCTTCTTTTTTATCTGTTCTATTTATAACCTTTGTTGTTTTGCTAACAGTTGTTGTACCAGTCTCCTCAATGTTATACCCCTTATTAACTAACCTCTTTTTAGTATTCTCAAACACAGTCTCATTTCCAGAAGCATCTAATAATTGAACCTTAATATATTCAGGTTTTATAACACCTGTTGCAATTGACTGAGCATCTGATTCAGCCTGCTTAAAAGTAAACATTTCTTGAATAAGATTCTTTATCTCAGTTTTATTTCCTCTATAGAACCACAACTTTTGTGCACCAAATTGCGCTGGAGTTCCAGGTAAATATGAAGTTTGAATTGCAGAAACATCAAACTCTAAAGCAGCTGGTGAATATTTCATAGTTGAATTCATATCCATATTTGTATCTATATTTTGAAAAGCTATTTCAATCAACTGATTAATCTTTGTTACATTTTTAAACTGTAAAGTTTGTTTAACAGTTTCAGATACGAACTCTCTTTGAGTTCTCATTCTACCAATATCATTATCACCATACTCCTCAGGATAACTTGTTCCATTATTATTATGTCTAAATCTTAATAACTGTTCAGCTTTAGAACCATCAATATGTTGCATTCCAGCTGATAGATGAATATGAAGATCTTGTCCTGGATCATCATAATTCATATTTATTGGAACATTAAACTCCACACCACCAATTGCATCAATAATCTTAATCAAACCTTCATTTTTAACAGCCAAATAATTATTTATTTCTAATCCTGTAATTTTTTCAACAGCACTCAATACCTTTTTAGCACCAGCGTCTCCACCGCCACCAGACTGATATACCGCATTTATCTTATCATTACCACCTGCTGTAGCCTCACTCTTTCCAACAAAAGTGTCTCTAGGAATTGAAAGCATTGAAGCTTGTTGAGTTCTAGGATAATAAGCACACAAAATAATTGTATCTGTAAGTAAATTTCCCTCATCAGTACTTATTCCCATAACCAAACAATAAATAGGTTCCAGATTTGCAATATCTTCCTCTGACTGACCAGTTACCATCATAGCAACCTCTTTAGCACCGTCCTCTTATCATTTTGTTCCAATTCCAATCATACTTAAATCCAAGCCAGCCAATAAAACAACCCAATAACAAAATTATTATTAAAATAAATACAACAATAACTTTTAATATTGTTTTCAGCACTTTGACAAAAGTATTATCTTTTTTTCTCTTTTTATTTTTTGGATTTTTATTCGTAGTGATTTTTTTATTTTTATTCTTATTTCTTTTTTCCGCCTTTTCCAGTCTTTTTCTCTCTTTTTCTTCTCTTTCTTCTTGTTCTCTTTTTTCTCTTCTACTCACTTTTTTTCTCCTACTACTAATATGTAATGTATTATAACAAATATATTTTTATTTTTCAATTATTTTCCTATCATATTAATTATGATGTTATCATTATAAGCCAACTTGCCCAAATTAGATTTTTGAACTGCCTCATCAATCTTACCATTCAAGCACACTGGATTTAATACATACAATATAGCAAAAACTAAATTAATAAAAAATAATCCTTCAATAACGCCATACAAAATTCCACCAGATTTATTAAACTGTTTTATAATAGGTAAACTTCCAATAACATCAGAAAGCAAATACAACAAAATTAAAACAACTCTCAATGCAATCACAACAATTACAAAAGCAATACCATTTATTATAGTTTCAGTAATCCTATCAGAAACATATTGAGCAACATTATCCTTAGAACTTTGAATAGCCTCATTAATATATTTATCAGAAATTTGCAACAAGCCATTTTTATCCTTAGCCTCATCAGACAAATTATAAAAATCCTCATCTTTAATTTTCTCATAAACACCAGAATTAATCTTCTCATCCAACTCAGTATTATTAACAATAAAATTAGCAACAGGCTTATACAAAATCAAAGCCAAAATAATTGATAAAAAGATTGCAATAAAATTAATAGCCACCTTCATCAAGCCCTTCTTATATCCAACAAAAATACAAGAAGCCATAACCAAAACAACCAAACAATCTATTACTATTCCCATAAGATACCTCCTTATAGATTTATAATTGATATTTTATCCTTATACACAATAGCAGCAATCTGACTAGATATTAACACATCCTTAATCTCCTTTGAACTCACAAACTTCTTTTTCAACCAGCCATTTTTATCAACAAATTGAACTTCTTTTCCCAAATTTAAAGCAATCAAATCATTTTTAGCTTTAAGCGATTTCAAACTTCCTTCTATTATATATACCTTTTCAGAATTATCAGCACCATTTATCTTAAGCCTATAATCAGACTTAAACACACTTGACTCCTCTTTATCAACCCTAACAAAACCACTACTTATATTAACATCAACATAAGCAGTCAAATCATCCTTCTCATAAATCTTTTGAGAACTATACTCATCCATTTTCAAAACATAACTATCAAACCCACATAATAGTATATTCTTATTTTGATATTTCATACCAGTAAGTAAATCATTAGCATCAGCCTGATACGTATTAACAGTAGCACTCTCAGACTTAGTTGAAGCCAAATCCATTGAAATAATAGTAATCGTAGTAGTAGGCATAATTGAACTATTATCAACCTCAGCCACAGCCAAATACTTACTATCCTCAGAAATATCAGTAGCCATAACATAATTTGAAATATACTTACTAAACAACAAATCCCCTTTTGGATTATAAACCATAACAATTGACTCATAGGTTGTTCCAGTAACCGAAATCGCAACATACCCCTGCTTATTAACAGTCACCTTAGAAATCTTACCCTCAACATCTTTTTGCCAAACCAAACTATTAGACTTCACCAAGCAAACCTTTTGAGACTCATAATCAGCCAAAGCAAGATACTTTCCCTTACCATCAGCAATCGGTTTAGACAACGTCAATTCAATATTACCAACCTGTTTAGCCTCAGTATTATAAAAATTTATATTTCCATCAGCATAAATAACCAAATTATTCTCATACGGATACACAAGAGAAATATTTTCAGTATCAATAGTCACACTATTTATAGACCCCTCTGAAATCTCCTTTCTCAAAACATACGTATCTATAAAAGAACTAAAAGTATTATTCGCCATATATAAAGCTACAACAACCAAAACAACAATACACACCATAGTTATTGCAGTAATCTTAATCATTTTTCTATTTTTTTTTCTCTCTTTAAACTTTTCCAAAGAATATTTTTTCATTTAAAATCTCCCTTTTTATATACATTATTTATACCAATTACAAGTTTTTTTTTCAAGATATTTGTAACTATTTGTCGGATTTTTTTAGAACAAAAATAGCCAACTATAACAACTACACACATTATAAGTTTAAAAAATACTTATCTTTAGTCAAAAAATTATATGTATTTTTATTTTATATAAGAACAAATCTGAAAATTTTCAATTTTTAGTCTTTACTCTACTCTTTATATTTTTCTATAAAATTGAAATTTTCAGTAAATTTGTTCGAGTGCGAAAATTTATTTTATAAATTTTCTGTGCAATTTTTTATATACTAGAAAAGTCAGCATGACTTTCCTAGTATATAAAAAACAAACCCCTAAACATAGAAGTTTGTTCTCAATTAAAATAAACCGTGAATCAAAGAATTGTTGAATTAATATTCAATCCTCATCCGTCTCCTTCATAACCGACAAATTGTCTATAGAAAAACGCATACATAAATTAATAAACTCATTTACAGATGGCAAATTATTTTCCAAAACAATTTTTCTCGCCTTTTCAAGTAACTCCACCTCAATTCTACAAGTGAATTGTTCGTACTCCTTTTTCTTTTTAGGCTCTATTACAAAATTTGGCATATCGTTCACCTCGATATTATTCTAATACACTTCACTCAACCATGATATAATCTATTATGACTTTTAAGTCACAATTTGTCATGAGAACTTATTTTATAAATTTTCTATGCAATTTTTTATATAATAGAAAAGTCAGCATGACTTTCCTATTATATAAAAAATCTTCCCTGTCAAACTTCTTCCGTCACCTTTTGACACTTTTGCAATAACACTTTCATGTCATCAGGTTGGAAAAGAATTAAATTTTAGAAAACTATTTTTCAACGCCCATGTCACTGGTGACGTTTGAAAACTGACATCCTTGTCAGTTTTCTGCGTTACCAGTGACAAATTTCTACACAAAAAAACAACAAGCTATGTTATACTAGTTCTAATATTTAATAGAAAGGTTACTTATGTCTAGAATTCCTCGAAATTATCATGAAACAAATTATTTTCATGTATTAACACAAGGTATAAATAAAAGCTATATTTTTCGTAAATCTCCAGATATTAATTACTACATAAATATTATGTATTCTTTGTCTAAAAATTTAGATATAAAAATTATAGCATATTGTATTATGAATAATCATACTCATATGCTTGTTAAAGTTAAAAATATTCATCAATTAAGTGAATATATGAAATGTTTAAATTCAAGGTATGCCAAATATTATAATTATACTTATAATAGAATTGGTTATGTTTATAGGGACCGTTTTAAATCTCAAGGAATATATAATGAAGAACAATTTAAAAATTGCATTTATTATATTTTTAATAATCCTGTTAATGCCAAATTATGCAATTCTCCTAGCGAATATCCATATTCAAATTATAAAGATTTTAGAAATTTATTCATACATTCTCCCAATATAACATATGACTTTATAGATACAAACGAATGTAAAGATTATTACATAAAAACACTAATAAATATGTTTTTAAAAGAAAATCACTGTTCAAAAAATTATTTATTAACTAATTTTTCGAAATTATCTTCTTTAATCTCATTTCTTAAGGATAATCATAATATTTCTTTAAGGGCTATTGCAAAAGAACTAAACTTAAATAGAGAATTTCTACGTAAACTTTATAACTTGCATAAAAAATAACTTTTTTTCTGTCAAAGGTAACACTTGTTTTTTTGGGAGCACCTTATACTCCTCTACACAATTTTATTGGCATACATGTCAGTGGTGACGTTTGAAAAATGACATCCTTGTCAGTTTTCTGCGTTACCAGTGACATGTAAAGCTTTCAATAAGAACCTCCTCCTTGTCATCAATTAAATATTTTTTCTGTCAAAGGTAACGGTGAAGTTTGACATATTCACTGTCAAACTTCCTCCGTCACGCTTTGACACTTTTGCAATTAATTCTTTATGTCATCAGGTTGGAAAAGAATTAAACTTAGCAAGGAAAAGAGAATCCTAAAGGCAAGGGAGCGTATGTAGATACGTGACCGCGTTTTTGATTTTCTTTGACGACGATAAAATTGTAATTATTTTTCAACGCCACGTTTGAAAACTGACACTTATGTCACTTTTCTGCGTTACCAGTGACAGGTAAAAACTTCAATGAGATTTTTTTCTTGTCAAAGGTAACGGTGAAATTTGACATATTCACTGTCAAATTTCCTCCGTCACGCTTTGACACTTTTGCAATTAGTTTTTTTATGTCATCAGATTAGAAAAATATCGCTGGTGATTTTTAGTAATTTATTTATAGATTTTCTATTTCTTTTTTAGTTAATTGTGTTATTTGCATTATTTCTTCTACACTGTAATTTTTATTTTTCATATTTTTTGCTATTCTTTCTAATTCTTGTTTTCTGCCTTCTTGTACACCTTCTTCTTTTCCCTTTTTCATGCCTTCTGCTAGCCCTTGTTTCTTTCCTTCTTTTTTACCATCTTTTTTACCATTTTCATATCCTAATTGCTTTATTGATATTGAATCTTCAATATATTTTTCTCTTAATTCTGCTATGTATCTTGCATGCTCATCTTGACATAGTTCTTCATACTTCTTTTCTGCTTCTTGAATTGCTTGTATTGTTTCTTCTAATTCTTTATCTTCTTTATCTACCATCTTCTTTACCTCTAAATCTTTCATAAATTTAATCCAAAGGTTTAAACTTTCATCTTTACTTTTTATTCTCTCTATCTTTGGTAATTCCAGTATATAAACTTTAATCTTGTCTGTCAAGACTATATTTCCATAATTTTTCTCTCGCATTTCGTATTCTGTCAATATCTTTTTTACGTTTTTATGTTTCTCTATTTCAAAATTTGCTATTAATATTGCTATTGATTCTTTTGCATCTAAATAATTTTCTCCTGCCTTCAATCCTCGTATAAATATTTTGGAAACATACCTCATTAGTCTTATTTCAATATTGCCTTGATCTATTATTTGCATTTCTATATCTGCATCTATTTTGTTATTTATTTCTACTCTTATATCCATTATCCCCATCTTGTCATTTAGCACATCTTTTTCTGTTATTGGATTTTTATCTAAATCTATTGCTGTTATATCTATTTTTAATATTGCTTCAAGTAATGAAGTCGTTATTCTTTCACTTCCTACACTTCCGAATATTTTCTTAAATACAAAGTCATTCGTTGGTTTTAAAACTTTTTTCTCTTTGTTTTCTTTTTGTATTTCTTGTTGTTTTTCTATTTTATTTGCTCCTTTCTTTTGTAAATGGCCATTTCTATTGTTACTATTCAACAAAAAAAATAAACAAGAAACAATAATTTAATTATTGCCCTTGTTTATTTAATTCCGTGTTAAATATTATGATTATTTTATATACTCATTTTCATACTTTGTCAATCTTTTTCGTATGACACTTTTCGACAAGTACAGCTTTCAATTAAAACGCTAGTTTTCAATATGAACGTTCTCCTTGTCATCAATGAGATTTTTTTCTTGTCAAAGGTAACGGTGAAATTTGACATCTCCGCTGTCAAATTTCCTCCGTCACGCTTTGACACTTTTGCAATTAATTCTTTTTCTCAATTATATACACTCCTGACGCCATTGCAACAACTACCATCAATGTCATTCCTGCTATTAATACATATGGTACTTCTCCAGTTCCTATTGCAACTATAACATCTGCTTTTGCTTCATTGTCTGTTGTGTCTTTTTCTTCAAATTTTGCTTCATTTTCTGTGGTTATTGTTGCTATATTCTCTTGCATTCCTATGTTTTCTTCTCCGTTGCTCCAATCTAATATTACTTCATATTCTTTTGCTTCTCCTGGGTTTATTTCTTCTGTTTCTTTTGTTGCTGTTGTTGTTTTTATTACCCAGCCTCTATTATTTTCTGCTTTCATTTTCATTCCACTCGGAATATTTTCTACTATTACTGCATTTCCTGTTAGCTCACTGTCGTTTGTTACTGTGATTTTGTATTTTACTTGTACTGTTGCGATTGATAGTTCTTTTCTCGGAACTTCAACTTTCCCTAATGTTCCATTGATTTTTGTTTCTTCTCCATCTACTATTATACTTGTTATTTCTTTATCTATTTTTAAGTTGAATTCGCATTTTTTATAATAGTAATCTACATATATTGTATCTTCTACAATGTCTTGTCCATTTTCATCTTTTGTTACTTTTACTGTCATTGTTCCTTCTTGATTGTCTGGAATTTTTTCTATTTTGTAGTAATTAATTTCTTTTTCTTCTGTTTGATATGGGTCTCCGTTGAATCCCTTTTTTATTTCTGTTCTTAATATTTTTTCATTTGTTTCACTATTATAGTAATTTACTATTACTTTTGCTGGTCTTTGATAATAATACGTTACTTCTATTGTTTCTTCTGTCATTTTTCCTTTTCTATTTTCTGGTTGTTCTACTAATTCATATCCTGCTATTTTCTTTTCTTCTGTTTCGTACCATTCATCTATGTGTCCTTTTATTGTTGTTTGACTTGCGATTTCTTTTCCTGTTTCTTTATCTATGTATTTTATTTTTACTTCTGCTTTTTTAGCATAATAGTATGTTACTTTCGTTACTGCTATACTCATTTTTCCTTTGGCATTTTCTGGATATTTATCTTTTACTACATCATATCCTGTTATGTTTTCTTCGTGTGTTTCGTATGGATTTCCTTCATATCCTTCTTGTTTTGTTTCATCTTTTAATTGCTTTCCTGTTTTGATGTCTATATGATTTACTATTACGCCTCCTGATGTGTGTACATAGTAGTATGTTACTTTAATATTTTCTTTTGTCATTTCTCCATCTGCATTTGCTGGTACTTCTACTAGTTTATAATCATTAAATATCTTTCTTTCTGTTGTATAGCTGTCTTTTTCATGTCCTGTTTGGATTTCGTCTTGTGCTAATTTGCTTCCCGTATTTTTATCTATGTATTCTGCTGTTACTTTTGTTTTGTATTTATAATAATATATTACTTCAATTTCGTCTTCTGTCATTGTTCCTTTTGCGTTTGTAGGTGACTTGTCTTCTACTAAATCATATCCGTCAAATGTTCTTGATGGAATATCATATTCATCTCCTTCTTTTCCTTCATGTACTTGGTTTGCTAGGATTTCTCCTGATATTTCATCTATGTGTTTTTCTATTACTCCTCCTGAAACATGAATATAATAGTATTTCAAGATTTGTT
>ERZ824488.2291-NODE-2291-length-17602-cov-3.403887_pt1 | contig 17602 bp, 19 predicted proteins | sample MGYA00519936_ERZ824488 | MGnify/ENA primary metagenome ERZ824488 (study PRJEB31778, sample SAMEA3449153) | human gut metagenome | biome: human gut; feature: human-associated habitat; material: faeces | place: United Kingdom | collected 2010/2012 ... | reverse complement strand
GCAGTCTGGTAGCTCGTCGGGCTCATAACCCGGAGGTCGTTGGTTCAAATCCTTCTCCCGCAACCATGTGGTCTCATAGCTCAGTTGGTAGAGCAAAGGACTGAAAATCCTTGTGTCGTTGGTTCGATTCCGACTGAGACCACCATTTGTTAACAAACCTTTATCTAAGTGATAGAGGTTTTTTTATTTTGATATTTTTTCTCAATTTCTCTTCTGTCTTTCTTCAAAAGCTATAGTATAATAAAACTATAGTTTAATGAAGTAAATTAGGGAGGATTGAATCATGGAACAAATCAATCAAAAAGAGAAAATGGAAAACCACAGAATTTTATTGTGGGGGGGGGTATAAGAAGTCCTTACGGATCTTCTTTACTTTAGGAATCGCGACAACAATGGCTTTCGGACTGACAGGTTGCGGCAATAGTGAACCTCCTGTTGAAGAAGCAGAAACAGAAGTAACCGAAGAAGTTGAAACTCAAGAAGCTACCACTCCGGAAATTATCGGTGAAGATAGCACGGATACCTTAACTATTGATGAACTTCTGGCAGGAATAGGAGCTTCAGATATTGACGAAGTTTGGAATAATCAAGAGGCTCTGGATTTTATAGCAAATTGGATGGAACAAAATGGTTATTATGATGTTGAAGCCAAATTTGCAGGTGATGTACCCGTTTGTGAAGCCCATTCCATGCTACAAAGCGATGGATCCGAAATGTATGTTTATGTTGAGGTAAGCCCTAGTTATGGTGGAAAGTTTATGCTACATGCCGATCGCCAAGATGGCGATGCGCTTGGAGAAAGGCTTGCTGTATGGAGATCTCCTGAACTTCCTTCAGCGCTTAAAGTAAATGAGACTATAGAGCAAGGTGATTGGAACTGACAATTAGGCGAGAAGATGTAGACTAACCTTCTCACCCCTAACTTGTTAATAAACTTGATCGACTTTTTGTAGTCTTTAATATAATTTTCATGCAGAAATATCCATAATATACATGTATACATGGATGTTTCTGCTTTTCTTAATTCCTAGAATTGTTAGTAAGTTAATATGATTCATGTAGAGGCGATACTATTATTCGAAATCTTTTGACGAAGGTTTAACTATTGATATGAATATTCCAAAGTGGCGGAGCCATCTAATCCGACAAAATAGAGCCACTTATTCCAATCTAGAGAACCACTTAATCCAAATTACAGAGCCAGGCAATCCGATTTGAGAGCCATCCTCTCAAGGTGGCGTAGCCTTGTTTTTTTCTACCCTCTAATTTCTTAAGATATGTATGCGATAGTTATCGCATTCTTTAATATCTTGTGGAATTGGAGGTGTTTTATATGCGAGATTTAAAGAAAATCTTGAAGCTTAGAGCTTCAAATAAGAGTCAACGCTTTATTGCGGATTCTCTGAAAATATCCAGGAATACAGTCAGTCGGATATTTTCATTGGCAGACCAGAAACAGCTGTATTGGGAGAAGGCCCATAACATGGACGAGAATCAAATTGAATCCTATTTGTTTGGGAACGATACAGTGAACCTGATCTATCAATCACCGGATTTTGAAAAGATTCATAAAGAGCTTTTGAAACCGGGAGTCACCCTTCAGCTGTTATGGGATGAATATGTGGAACAGTGCAGATCCATTGGGAAACCATTCTATCAGAGAAGTAATTTCTACAAGCTGTACACAGATTACGTGAAGAAACATCGGTTTACAATGCATATCAATCATAAACCAGGTGATAAGTTGATGGTTGATTGGGATGGAAAGACCATGGAAGTAACCGACCGGTATACTGGCGAAATAACGGAGGCCTATCTCTTCGTGGCAACTCTTCCGTTTAGTATGTTTTCCTATGTGCAGGCATGTCCTTCTATGGACTCGAAAAACTGGATCGATTGTCATATCAACGCTTTTCGTTATTATGGCGGTGTCACTAGACTACTGGTTCCGGACAATCTTAAGACGGGAGTGGATTCAAATAAAAAATATTAAGATCCTGTATTAAACAAATCCTATCAAGAAATGGCAGATCATTATGGAACCACTGTTATCCCGGCCAGGATCCGAGCCCCTAAAGATAAGGCCGCTGTAGAAGGAACAGTTAATACGATCACCACTTCCATCATGGCACATTTAAGAAATCGAACTTTCTTTTCCTTTGATGAATTAAATAACGCAATATGGATCGAATTGGAAAAGTTTAATGACCGTCCATTTCAAAAACGAGAGGGATCCAGAAAATCGGTTTATCTTGAAGAAGAGAAAGATTATATGATACCTCTTCCTGAAAGGGATTTTGAGCTAAGTGAATGGAAGACGGCAACAGTCCAATTAAACTATCACATCGCAGTAGATAAGATGAACTATTCTGTTCCCTATGAATATGTGGGAAAAAGAGTAGAGGTTAGGTCCACGAAATCTTATATTGACGTTTATTATAAACGTACACTGGTCTGTTCCCATAAAAGGCTGTATGGAAGAAAGAATCAGTATTCCACAAACATTGACCATATGCCGGAAAATCATCAACTATTTACCTGGAATGGAGACCGTTTCAAAAGATGGGCAGCTGCAATAGGCCCCCATACATACCAGGTCATCGAATCTCTGTTAAATCGATACAAGGTGGAAGAACAGGCTTACAAAGGATGTCTTTCGCTGTTGAAACTTTCTGATAAATATACGGCAACCAGGTTGGAAAACGCATGTGCATTGGCCATCGCTCATGTCTCCAAGCCTGGTTATAAAAATATTAGATTGATTCTACAGTCGGGTCAAGATACGAAGAAAAAACAGAAACCTGAGGAAGAAAACTTAAAATACGCATTAACGAGAGGAAAAGAATATTATGAAAACAATAAATAGTGAGATCGCGGAGAAGTTACGAGAAATGCGCCTTCCGGTATTCGCTTCTGAATTTGAGAGACAATGCCTGGAACCGAGCGATCAGGAAGATAGTTTTGAGGTGAGGTTAAAGAGGCTGGTCGATATGGAATATGATTCCAGAACGAACAACACGATCCAAAAGAATATTAAAATGGCAAAATTTTATGATTCCAATGCCAATATAAACGATGTGGACTACAGACCGGAAAGAAACATTGACAGAGGTACAATAGAATCATTGAGTACAAATGAATATGTAAAGAACAGATTGAACATCATAATCGTTGGAGCATCCGGATGTGGAAAGACATGGCTTGGATGTGCATTCGGAGTACATGCCTGTATGGAAAAATATAAGGCGCGATATATACGGATGCCAGAATTACTGTCCGAGTTCGAAGCAGTTAGAATTCAAGGGAGATATAGAGATTATCTAAAACAGATCTCAAAAATTGACTTATTGATCATAGATGAATTCCTTTTGACATCTGTCAATGAATCGGAACGAAACGACATCCTCGAAGTGATCGAAAAACGAACGAACAGAAAATCAACGATTCTCTGTTCCCAATGGACACCAGAAGGATGGTTGGAGAAGCTGGGCAACGGGCCAGTAGCAGAAGCCATACTGGATCGAATCATCAATAGCTCATACAAGATATTCTTACAAGGAAAATCTATGAGAGAAGAATATTCGAAACTGAAAAAATAAAAAGTAGGCAGGGCTGTGTCAAGTGGCTCTGCCTGTTGGATTCTATGGCTCACTCCAATGGATTGGCTGGCTCTCTCTATTGGACGAAGTGGCTCTCAACCATTGGAATACTCATTGATACATTCTAAAAATGATTTTGTGTTTGAGAACAATCGGATTTGTTGACTATTTGAAAATCTAAGATATAATTTAATTGCAAGGTATATACCTTAACAGCGGGTGTATCTCAGCCCTAAGTGAGAAATTTATTTAGCGAGCTTCTCTTAGCTCAATACAAGAAATTTACAAGTGAGCGTTTCGCTGCTCTGAATGCGATTGTAACAAAAGCAGGAGCACATAAAAGTTCCTGCTATTTTTTTGAGGTGATTGAAAATGGAAAACATTAAACTATATACAGTTTCAGAAAAATATATTGAATACCTATCTTCCTATGCTCCACATTTATTTAGAAACAAAGCCGCAAATCAAACACATCATAGAGCATATATCGGAATTGTTTTACAAGTAAACGGACTTGATTATTTTGCCCCTCTCTCTTCATTCAAGGAAAAACATAAACGAATGCAGGAGACATTAGATTTCATTAAAATCAAACGATATGCTGTTATAAATCTTAATAATATGTTTCCTATCCAATCTAAAGATTATACGTACTTGAATTTTTCGAAAGAACGAGATTCAAAATATAAATCTTTGCTTTTGGCTGAATATCGATATATAAAATCCATTCAAGAAAAAATACGCAAAAATGCTTCTTTGGTGTATAAACTTAAAATAAGTGGAGAAACAAGTTCTTTAACAAAAAGATGTAATGATTTTCTCCTTTTGGAAGAGAAATGCCGTAAATATAAATAATCAACAAATCCGCTAGTTTGAAGAAAAAATACCAAATTTGAAAAAATGAAAATAATACTTGTTAATATATGCTAATTTGATTATACTCTTAGTATAAAGAAAGTCCTATCTGGTTCGCCTGGATACCGACAATTACCACCATCTCTAAAATGTGCCTTTATCGCTTTAGATAAAGGCTTTTTTATGTTAATCTGCTTTTTCTCATTTTCTGTCCTGTTCTTTTTAACAATTTGTACTAGAATATAATCAGAGGAAAAATTGATGAACCAGAAAGATATAGGACAATTCATTTATAAATGTCGAAAAGAAAAAGGTCTTACACAAGCGCAATTAGCTGAAACGCTGAATGTTAGTGACAAATCCATTTCCAGATGGGAAAATGGAAAAACCATGCCGGACCTTTCTTTATATGAACCTTTATGCAACACCCTTGATATTCAAATTTCTGAACTTCTCTATGGTAAAAAAATGAACGAGAAAGAGAAATTAATTCAAGGCAATCGATCCGCAATGGAAATATTCAAGACAAAATCGGAATTGTTGACATTTGGAATATTGACAGAACTTTTGATTCTTGTTGGAATTATTATCACCATTACCCTGACAAAACTTTTCGCAAAAACAATTTTTCAGACAATACTTATCATGGTTTGCGGCGGTTTTGTATGGGCATTTGGAATCATACTGCGAATAAAAATCAAAAAGGCAATTTCTTTTTTAGAAAAAGATTTGTGTTGAAAGGGGCCATTTTATGAAAAAATACCTGATATTTAAATCTTTAACAGTTTTCATTACCAGCATAGCAGGAATAATGGTCATATTTACAAACCAAGAGAACCCTGAACTGAGCACGATTTATTGTCTATCTATCTCTGTATTCATGTTAGGAATCTTGTTGGCCGTAGAATGGAATCTCCGCAAAAAGAACCCTTTTGAAAACCGAACTAAGTTAGACGTATGTCTTTCATTTGGTATGATGGCTGCACTATTTGGCGGGATCGTGGAATTTAACCAAATTGTTCAAATCTCACTTTTTTCGCTTGGAATATTGATTGCGATTATTTCGCTCATTCTCGTTGTTTTAGAAAAATAAAGACTTCAAAGTTTGAAATTACTATTCGGATGTTTCGCGTTTTTTATAACGATACTTACTATAGTATTTATAAATTAAGATAAATGCTAAAGCGAATACTCCGAGAAGAATAAGCTCATAAAGTGAAATTGTAAAAACCACATCCGGGATAAAGAGTTTAAATAAGATGATACTAAATAAAGCATACATACCCCAAAGAATCCATCGATAAAAGTTAAATTCGAAAGTATTCCAAGAAATAATAAAGTTCATCCAAAATATAAGAAAGAATAGATTAATTCCATAGATGATGTCCAATAAAGAAATATAGATCTCATCATATGATAAATTATTTTCAAGCCATAAGAAATCTGAGAGTATTTCGATAAATAAAATGAGTAATGTGCCTGCCGTTATCAGGAAGAACCATTCTAAAAAGTTTTTAGGTAAAGTTTTTTGGGCCATCTTTTGACAATAGTTTTCATAATCAGATAGTTCAGAAAACTGATTTTGAACATCCATAAATACTGTATTTAGAAGATCGTTATACGCAGCATTATTAATACCTATCCCTCGCATGCAATTTCTTATTTTTGAAAAAACTGGCTCTTCTGTACTAAATGTGGGTAGATCTTTATCAAAAGAATGAATATCGCTTTTATTCATCGTATAAAATAAGAATATTTGAATATAAGAAAACCATATGGTATTTTTCTTAAGCGACCAAACCAAGAAAGGAATACCATATGGCACTTAAAAAATTACTAAAATCCATTCTCAATGTCAATTGTATCAAGATAATTAATGCAGAATTTGATCATGTTTCATCTTCTCTATATATTCGTGTTGAAATCACAAAAGGACAAAGATCCCGTTGTCCAGTCTGTGGCAGAAAGTGCAACGGATATGATTCTACTACTGAATACAGGTCTTGGAGAGCTTCAGATTTTGGAGCCTGTAGAGTATATATTCTTTCCCATGTGAATCGTGTTCAATGCCCTGTCCATGGAATCCATCAATAACAAGATCAAAGTGTTGATACGAAAGTCATATGGATTCAGGAACATCCAGAATCTTATCGATATGATCATGATCGTATGTTCCCGGTTATACTATGAAATCAAATTATCTTATGAGCTTAGATGATTTCTACCCACACTTAGTGCAGATGCTTCAGAAAGAGTGATTTTAAATTCTAGTTTCAAGAAGGTGATAATATGAAAAATATCGATTGGAAAAAATGTCGGTTCAGCATACTTGGTATAGGCGTTTTATTTTGTATCTTCAGTCTTGTGTTTAAAGAATATCATCGTTTATTTCTAGGATTTGCTTGGATGTGTATAGGACTAAATGGAATTTGTTTCTATTTTTTAGAGTTAAAAGAAAAAGGAAGTTCATCCAAATTATATATTTTGGGAGCAATCATAGTAATTATTTTGGTTATATTTATCTACTTTTTTTAATTTGACTTGACACTTGTGGCACCACTTTGTAAGATTGCCTTTATCTACTTTAGATAAGGGCTTTTTTGTGCTTTTAACAAATTTTTTAAATACAGATATAAATTATTCAAATTGAGAACTGTGCCAAAATGATCGATTATTTAAAGAACTGGGTTATAATTAATTGGCTGAAATATGATTCCTAATCACACGACATAATAGACTTTTTGTTCTTGTTTAACAGATTTAATATCTATTTTAGATCAATAAATACGGTAGAGGATAGCTATATGAACAAGTATTATTCTTTTATATAGCTAAGCAATGCATAGTGTTTCAAAGATTTTGAAAATTATCGCTCTTGAACTTGCACTACTAGAAACTATGGCATATAAGACTGGAATTTCTAGAAAGCTGTTGAGTGAGTGGTGGTGTGATAGACCATTCTTGCTTCAAAAAACAGTTTTAGAGATATTATAGAAACTATGAATATTTCATATCTAATTGGGATATGTTCAAGATATCCGTTATAATATCATTGGTGATAACAATCACTCCTTTCGTTTAGATCAATCGTGTCAAACTGATTTTAAACGAAAGGTTTTTATTTATCTGAAAAAACAAAAAATAGAATAAGCAAGATCTTGTGATTATTTTCATATCCAAAATATTGAATGATTTATAGAATCTTTTTTTTAGTATAGAGATATTCAATTATGATGTATTAATAAGGAAAAATACATGAAGTTTGATATAATAGAAAAAGATTGAAGGTGAAAAGATGTTAAGTAAAGAAAGCTTGGAACTATTATTATCGAGAGCTATGGAATCAGAAGCTGATTTCGCAGAGATCTTTGAAGAAGAAACAACAAATGAATCCATATCAATGTTGAATGGAAAAGTCGAAGATGTTAATAAAGTTTTGCGTTCAGGTATTGGTGTTCGTTTGTATAAAAATGTACAGTCCGTTTATGGATATACCAATGAATTGGATATGACTTCCTTAACAAATTTAATTGATGAATTAAAGGAAGCATTTGGATCCGTTGAAAACAAACGAAGTGTTCAATTAACGTATGAAGAGATTGAAAATAAACATCCAGTAAAAATTGATCCAATTCAGGCAAATTTAGAAGATAAAGTAGCTTTAATGAAAAGAGCACACAAAGCGTGTAAAGCTGAAGATAAACGAATCGTTAAAGTTCAAGTTAACATGTTAAATGTAAAGCAGCATGTTCAAATTTCAAATTCAAACGGAAAACTTGTTCAAGATACAAGAATAAGAACAAGGATGCCTGTTACGGCATATGCGCAGGATGAAAAATCAATGCAGTCAGGTTTTGAAGGACCAGGTGCAAGCATGGGTCTTGAATTCTACGATACAACTCAACCAGAGGATATTGCCAAAGAAGCTGCAAGAATTGCTCTTGTTATGTTAGAGGCAAAAGATTGTCCATCTGGTAAGATGCCGGTCGTTATCGACAATGGTTTTGGAGGTGTTATCTTCCATGAAGCCTGCGGACATGCTTTAGAAGCCAGTGCCGTATCAAAAGATCAAAGTGTTTTTACGAACAAGTTAAATACAAAAATCGCATCAGATTGTGTGACAGCAATTGATGATGGAACCATTCCAAATGCATGGGGATCACAGAATGTTGATGATGAAGGAAATCCGCAACAAAAGCGTGTATTGATCAAAGATGGTGAGTTGACTTCATATATGATCGATACATTGAATGGTCGAAGGATGAATATGGATTCTACTGGCAGCTCAAGAAGACAATCATATAAATATGAACCAACAAGTCGTATGTCTAATACATACATTGCAGCTGGAAAAGATAAATTTGAAGATTTGTTCAAAGGAATCAAAAAAGGACTATATGCGAAAAAGATGGGTGGAGGAAGTGTAAATCCTCAGACTGGAGAATTCAACTTTGCGGTCAATGAAGGGTATATGATCATTGATGGTAAGATCACATATCCTGTAAAAGGTGCTTCTTTGATTGGAAATGGTGCAGAAATATTAATGAATATTGATAAAGTTAGCGATAATTTGAAAAGATCGCAGGGAATGTGTGGCGCCAGCAGTGGAAATATTCCAACAGATGTAGGGCAGCCAGCTATTCGTGTTTCCAGCATTACCGTAGGAGGTACTGTCAATGAATAAGAATAAATGGATCGAATATGCCTTATCACAAGGTATGGAAAGTGTAGAAATATATCAATCCTTATCAACACAAAAAGAAATTACATGGTTTTCAGGTCAGATGGATACTTTTGTTTCCAGTCACGTACTGGGAACTATGATTCGAGGAATTGTAGATGGAAACATGGCCAGTATGGCTTTGGAAGATACCGATGATGATAAGATGGAAGAAGTGATCTCTAGTTTGATCAAACAAGCTAAGACCGTCACGACAAAAGAAAAAGATTCCTTAAGAAAGCCGGAAAAAACAGAGGAAGTTGTTAAAGAAAAAGAATTTGTCAAACCAAGTATGGATCAGATCAAACAGACCTTGGAATTGATTGAAAAGAAATGTTTAGCTTATGATCCAAGAGTGATTCAAGTATCTTATTTGTCTTTTGAAGAGGCGACAGGAACACGAGAAATCACCAATTCTTATGGTGTTCAGGTTTATGATGAAGACAAGATGAATGCGGTTGGATGCAGTGTTGCGGTCAGCCAGAATGATGAAATCAAAGATGATGCTTTGGTAAAGGTAGTATATGATCTAGAAAAGTTTGATGTAGACGCCTATGTAAAAGAACTATGTGACAAGGCGCTCTCTAAGTTAAACGCAACTTCTTTAAAATCAGGCAGTTATCCCGTTATCTTCGAAAAAGATGCAATGACCAGTCTATTCGCAAGCTTTGTTGGTTTATTTAGTGGTGATTTGATTTTTAAAGGAATTTCACCATTGAAAGGAAAAGAAAATACAAAAATTTTCTCTGATAAGATTACGATTATTGACAATCCTAGAAATTTAGAAGCCTTGACCATTGCCAATTATGATGATGAAGGGTGTCCAACAAAAGAAAAAGTACTGGTTGATAAAGGGGTATTCAATAGTATGTTACACGATACAAAAAGTGCTCTTCGAATGCATGCTGAAAGTACAGGAAATGGCTTTAAATCCGGATATGCATCTAATGTGGGGGTTTCTCCAATGAACTGTTATATTCAACCTGGAGATAAATCATTAGATGAACTCTGTGAGGATATGCAGGAAGGGCTGGTAATTACTGAACTTGCAGGGCTTCATGCAGGAATTGATTTTGTAACAACAAATTTCTCTTTGCAGTGTTCAGGTTACTATGTAAAGAGCGGGAAACGCGATCATAGTGTTTCGCTGATCACAGTAGCAGGAAACTTTTTAGAAATGATGAATGATGTAAAGGCAGTCGCAAATGATTTAGAATGGGAGTACAAACAAATTGTTACACCAAGTATCGCATTTAATGCGTGTGCAATAAGTGGAGAATAGAACTATGGTAAATGAATTTAAAAACACACAGATGAAAGAAGCTTTGGCAAAAATCAAAGAAAAACAGACAACAGAAACTATTAATACAATGCTTGCGGCATTGATGACGACAAAATTTTTGGCACCGGCAACATGGGATAAAGAGCCAACAATGAATGATAAAGGACAAATGATCTTTGAACCGAACACAAAATTTCAGTTAATGATCATCGAAACAAATCAGAAAGATTGTTATTTTCCAATGTTTACCGATATGGAAGAGTTGAGAAAATGGAATTCAGATCCTAAGATTCGATCTTTGGTCTTAACGTTTGAACAGTTTATGCCATTTATTGAATTGGCTAAAAATGATATCAAGGGTATTGTTTTTGATCCTTTTGGAGCAAATTTACCAATCACAAATGAATTCTTATTTAAGCTTCATGAGCAGCAGAAGACTTCTTTACAGGAAAATCAAATCAAAAAAGGTGATAAGATCTACATGAGAGAACCTGTGGAAAATATCGATGATCTAAAAGCAGCTGTTTGTGAATACGCTAAAAATGATTCAAATATTCTTTCTGTATATATCAAAGAAAGAGTCGATAAAGAAAAACCAAGTCATTGGTTTATGATCGTTGAAACCGCAAATGAAGATGTTGAAGTGTTCAAACAGATTGGGCAGGCTTGCCGTTCAGTCAATCATGGTAAAGAAATTGAATTCATGTTTGCCAGCGCAAGCTTAGCGAAAAATGTAATGGAGAACACAAAACCAATTTATGTAAAAGAGAATAACTAACATTATGGCAACCTTAGGGTTGCCAATCTTTTTATAAACATTAAATAGAATGGTATAATATTGCGTGATAGAGGTGAGAAATCATGAAGCTTCCAGGCTATGTCAAAGAAATCATTGAAATATATCATAGGGCAGGCTATGAAGCTTTTGTCGTCGGTGGGTGTGTACGCGACTATTTACTGGGAAAAGAACCACATGATTATGACATTGCGACCAATGCTCTTCCTGAAGTTACGATACAATTATTTGATCATGTCATCTTGACTGGGTTAAAACATGGAACGGTTACGATCCTTTCAAATGAGCCGGTTGAGGTAACAACTTTTCGTTTGGAAAGTGAATATAAAGATCACCGTCATCCTGAAACTGTGCGTTTTGTGAATACGATTGAAGAAGATCTTTCACGACGTGATTTTACGATCAATGCCATGGCTTATAATGGTATAAGAGGTCTGATCGATCCATTTCATGGACAAATTGATCTTGAAAAGAGAAAAATTCGATGTGTGAATGATCCAGATACGCGATTTAAAGAAGATGCCTTAAGAATGTTAAGAGCACATCGTTTTGCGGCAAAGCTAAACTTCGAAATCGAAGAACATACCAAATTGGCAATTGAGAAAAATTCTTCTTTGTTACGTTACATCTCTATAGAGAGAATTCGTTCTGAACTAGTAGAAATCATGCGCTATGATCCTTATGAAGTAGAAAATATGACAGAATTGTTGATCGATATTTTACCGCAGTTAAAACAATGTAAGGAATGTGAACAAAATTCTCCATGGCATGATACGGATGTGTTACATCATACATTAAGAGCACTAAAATTTTTAAAACCTTTTGATGAAACTTTGGCTTGGGCTATTTTGATGCATGATTTTGGAAAACCGGAAACAAAGACAACCAAGGATGGAAGAGATCATTTTTATGGGCATCCTCTTATCAGCAAGAAAATATCTTTGGAATTATGTAAGAAATTTAAGTTGACCAACATACAAAGAAAGAGAATTCCTGTGTTGATCGAATATCATGATGATCATTTAAACGCAAATTTAAAAACAATTTTTAAGTTTAGGATCCAAAGAAATTTTGATGAAGAAATGATGGATCAGCTTTTGACATTGAAGTATTGTGATATCATGGCGCATTCCTTAAAAGGAATCCAAAGCATTGAAAACTGGAAAGCTTTTAAAACGTTTTATGAAAAAGAAATAAAAATTCGACCTGTATCGATCAAAGACCTTGCGATCAATGGAAGTGATGTGATCCAATATACAGATCGAAAAGGAAGCCAGATTCATGAGTTTTTGTATAATGCACTCATAGAGTGCTTTTATGAACCTCAAAAAAACAATCGAAAATATTGGATCGATCGAATGACAAGAAAGAAGTGAGAGAATGGAACTTATTAGTATAGTATTGATAATTTGTCTTCTGATTTGTCTTGTGGTCCTGGTTTATTTGATCAAAAAATTATCGGATAAATCAGAAGAAAATACATATCAGATCTTAATGAATAATAAGGAAGAAGCGGCAAGAAATGAAGCATTTGATAAACAGATGAAGCAGTCTTTTAATTATGTTTTAAATCAGGTGCAGGAATTAAGAAAGGATCAGGCTTTATCTAAACAATCCATGGATATTGTTGAGAATAATATTCATTCAATGAATCAAATCATGTCCAATGCCAAAACGCGAGGAAACTGGGGTGAATATCAATTGGATATGTTGTTGAAAATCTATGCCGGTCAAAACCCTTCTGTTTACAGCATGCAGTATACATTATCTAATGGAAGAATTGCAGATGCCGTATTACATATGCCGCAAGATAAACGTGTTTTATGTATAGATTCAAAATTTCCTATGGAAAATTATTTGAATATGGTCAATGATAACAATGAGATATATTTAAGACAGTTTAAGGCAAATGTAAAAAAACACATTGATGATATAGCTAATAAATATATCAATGCGCAAACTGTAGATCAGGCTATCATGTTCATTCCAAGTGAAGCCATATATCAATTTATATGTTCAGAATGTATTGATACGCTAAACTATGCTTTAAGCAAGCATGTAATGATGACATCGCCAACTACTTTAATAGGAATCGTTTATACCTTGATTTCCAGTACGAAAGACTTTTATCGTGCAAGCAATATCCAGGATATTGAACGAAATATTATTTTATTAAAAGATGATATGGAAAGATTAGTCACAAGAAGTAGAAAGGCGGAGAAATCTTTAGAGAGTCTTGTGGAACAATTTCATCAAGTTTCGATTTCTGCTCAAAAAATTGCGACTAGAGTCAATAAATGGACAGATGGAAAGGAAGATGAAGAATGATCTCAACATTAAAGGCGGATATTACAGGACTTGATTTTGATATTATCGTGAATGCTGCAAATTCGCGTTTATTGCCAGGTGGTGGTGTATGTGGCGCTATCTTTTCCAAAGCTGGAAAAGAATTAGAAGAGGAATGTCAAAAGATCGGTCATTGTCAAACTGGACAGGCTGTCATTACGGATGCCTATGCACTTCCTTGTAAGGCAATTATTCATACAGTGGGACCTATTTATAAGGATGGCAAGCATAATGAAGCAGAATTTTTAAGTGCTTGTTACTGGAATTCCTTGTCATTGGCTTATAACTATATGCGTATGCATGAAATGGTGCGTTTGACGCTGGCGTTTCCTTGTATTTCGACAGGGATTTATGGATATCCAAATGAAGAGGCTTGTAAAATTGCGATTTCTACAGTGAAGAAATTAATGTCACAATATCCGGATGCCAAGGCCATTGATGTGATTTTCGTTTGTTACTTGGAAAAAGATTATATGTTATATAAAAAGGAGCTAAGAAGACATGAAATCAATCGTCGATCAATCTCATGATTTCTTAAAGGATGTTCTTCATAAAGGTGCTATCTGTATTGATGCAACTTTAGGCTGGGGAAAAGATACGGATTTCTTTTTGAAAAATAACGTTCGAAAAGTTTATGGTTTTGAAATTCAACAAGTAGTGTTTGAACAAACTGTTTCAAATATAAAAGACAGCCATTTTGTTCCTGTTTTCGATGGGCATCAAAACATGGATGCCTATGTAAAAGAAGAAGTGGATGCGATTATCTTTAACTTTGGCTATTGTCCTGGCTTTGATTCACAAGTTAAGACAAATCCTAAAACCAGCCTTGAGGCTATTGAAAAAGCTTTGTATCTATTGAAGAAAAAAGGGAGAATGGCACTTGTGATCTATCCTCATGAAGAAGGAAGAGAAGAATCAAAAGCGATAGAAATGTATTTAAAAAAATTGGATTCTCACGCTTTTTATATTGAAAAAAGAACGCAATTGAACCAGGATCATTCTCCATATCTTATTGGAATTGAAAAACTTAAATAATTACTTGTATTTTTGAAAATCATTTAGTATGATCAGCGTGGAACAAATGTTATAACATTATAACACAGGAGGAAATGTTATGAAGATCATTGAACCATCCCTTATACATGATTGGGATAAGGAACCCTGTGGAAAAGAGGTAACAGTTTCCACAAAGCTCTATAAAGATGCTAAAGACTTCTATGAAAGTGTAGATGAGTCCTTACATGACGATACCGTAATGTATGAAGTCTATAGCGTTTCATCTCAGTCAGAATCAGGTAAATTGAATTGGGGATTGACTGTTATGCATCCTGTAAAAGTAAATGGGGAATGCAACATGACTAGAGGACATTTTCACGAAAACATGGACTGTGAAGAATACTATTGGTGCTCAAAAGGAACAGGTCTGTTGATGTTAATGGATGAAGAGGGTAAATGCTGGTGTGAAAAGATGTATGAAGGTTCACTACATCACATTCGATCCGATTGGGCTCATCGTTTGATCAATACAGGCGATACATATTTAAAAGTTGTTGCCTGCTGGCCAGCTGATGCAGGACATGATTATGCAAGGATCGAGCATTCTGGATTTACGTATCGTGTATATTGTGAAGGTAAAGATATCATAGTAAAGGAGAGAAGAACAAATGAGTAATTATGATCGTTTTCCTGCGACAAAGATCAAGGGGTATGAAAACACAGCTGTTCGAGGATATGATGCGATCTTCGATGTATTAAAAGAAAAAATGCAGGGTAAAAAAGTATTCATTGATCTTACGCATATCAATGACTAAAGTTGGAACAAATTAAGAAATTAGAACCAACTTTAGTCATTGATATGCGTAAGATCTTCAAAGATGAAAAGACATTGAACGAACAACTTCAATACCATATTACAGATGATAGAATTTTTGGAAGAATGTACTATGGAAATGTTATTGATTTCATCGATCTAGAACGCTTGGAAGCAGCAAAAAAAGAAGTCAAAGAAGCTCAGGGCTTGGTTGTTGTTTATGGTTTTGGCGCTTCTTTGGTAGCTGAACATGATGTTTTGGTTTACTTAGATATGGCTCGTTGGGAAATCACATTACGTTATCGTAAAGGCCTTCCTAATTATAACTGCACAAACTATGATGAAGACTCTTTAAGAAAGATCAAACGTGGATTCTTTATTGAATGGCGTGTTGCGGATAAACATAAGATGACATGTTTTGAAGATGTTGATTATTTTATTGATACGAATAATGATGAAGATGTAAAAATGGTTCCTGGTGAAGGAGTACGTGATGGTTTAAGACAAATCGCATCACAACCATTTAGAACAGTGCCATATTTTGATCCAGGTGTATGGGGTGGACAATGGATGAAAGAAGTCTGCAACTTGGATAAGGATCAGGATAACTATGCATGGTCATTTGATGGTGTACCAGAAGAAAACTCTTTATATCTTGATTTTGAAAACGCAACAATTGAAATTCCTGCAATGGATCTTGTGTTGTATCAACCAAAAGAATTATTAGGAAAAGATGTGTTCGCAAGATTTGGTGCAGAATTCCCAATTCGTTTTGACTTCTTAGATACGATTGGTGGACAAAATCTTTCTTTGCAGGTACATCCATTAACGGAATACATTCACCGTCAGTTCGGTATGGCTTATACACAGGATGAAAGTTACTACATCTTGGATGCTAAAGAAGGTGCAAGTGTTTATCTAGGATTAAAAGAAGGTATTGATTCAAAACAGATGATCGAAGATCTAAGAAGTGCAAATAGAGGGGAAATTATTTTTGATGCAGAAAAATACATCAATAAATTCCCAGCTAAAAAACATGATCATTTCTTGATTCCTGCAGGAACTTGCCATTGTTCAGGTAAAGATGCAATGGTACTTGAAATCAGTGCCACTCCATATTGTTTCACATTTAAACTTTGGGATTGGGCACGTGTTGGTCTTGATGGACTTCCTAGACCAGTTCATATCGAACATGGTAAAGAAGTTATTCAATGGGATCGTACAACTCCATGGGTTAAAGAAAACTTGGTAAATGCAGTTTATACAGTGAGAGAAGATGAGCATGTAAAAGAAGAACATACTGGTCTTCATGAATTGGAATACCTAGAAACTAGAAGATATTGGATCAAAGATGAAGTTGTAGTGGATAATGAAGCAAATGTCAATATGTTGAACTTGATTGAAGGAAGTCAATGTCGTATTGAAAGTTTGGATGGTTCTTTTGAACCATTTGAAGTACACTATGCCGAAACATTCATTGTTCCTGCAAAATGTAATAAATATAAAATTGTAAATGAAACGGATTCAACAATTGGTGTCATCCGTGCATATGTAAGAAAACCACAAGCCTAAAATGAAAAAGAGATTTCTTGACAAAAATTGTCTTGAGATCTCTTTTTTTACAGTTTTTAATGATTTTAGTTGTGACAAAAATAGAGGTATGCCATGGTTGATAGAAATTGAATACATCTAGTACAACTGGAATAATTTTTTTATGTACTTGCGTTAAAATTATTTTTTCATTAGATATCCGATTAATTGGCCTGAAATGGCAACAGTAATCAAAGAATAGATAATTTTTGTAAAAGGAATATAAGTCAAGGATAACACTAATACAACAAGGTCGGCCAATAAGTATGCCCATTGAATCTTTAAAGGTGTGTAACGTGAAATCAATAATGCCAAGGCATCATCTCCACCAGGCGCTGCTCCTGATCGCATTGCGATACCTACACCAAAACCAACAAAGCAGGCCCCTAGAATACTGCACATTAAAGGATAGTTAGAAATCCATGGGAAAAGTGGTCCGATTGTTTCAAAAATGGCATAAGATACTGAATAGACAACAATAGAAATCAGAGAATATACCATAAATTTATTACCCATTTCTTTCCATGCTAGACCATAACATATTAAGTTGAGAATAGCGCTGGTGATTGATGGTGAAATGGAAAACCAGTTATACAATAAAAGT
>ERZ824488.2287-NODE-2287-length-17620-cov-105.526843_pt1 | contig 17620 bp, 18 predicted proteins | sample MGYA00519936_ERZ824488 | MGnify/ENA primary metagenome ERZ824488 (study PRJEB31778, sample SAMEA3449153) | human gut metagenome | biome: human gut; feature: human-associated habitat; material: faeces | place: United Kingdom | collected 2010/2012 ... | reverse complement strand
TAAAACAATCTAGTTTAACCACCCAAAAGTGTCAACCTTTTCCAGGGAAGGTCACATGAACACAGATGACATCATGGCACTGATAAGGCAGATTGATGAAAATTCAAGGATTTATGCTTTTGATATGCATCGAAAATATGAGAACAAGAATGAATAGAATTGAGGATTTCGAGTTATTCCAATCCTCAGTAAACAAGCAGTTTAAAATAATTGAGAATCAGTTGGCAGATTATCAGAAGTTAGAAGATTATTATGGATTTAGTATTTGTCCGAAAGGTCGTGTTGGTGGCATAGATGAAAGGCGTATAGAAATTTTTTATGGAAACCGTCCGTACGACAAACGAAAGATAATATCAGATGATACGAGCCCCGCAAATCAACCCGGTCGCGAGAACAAAGAATAAACTTGAAAATTCGTTCCAAAACCATATAAATATAAATTGTTACATTTCGCACAACAAGGATAAGTAACATAATCCAAACCACCAAATGCGCCCATGCAAATCTTACTCAACATACCAGAAGCCTATTTCGAAGACGAATGCTCTCCCGCCTTCGCTTACAAAGAACGAGCGAAGATAGAGAAGCAGTATAACCTTCGTCCGCAAGACGACGTAGAGGTAGTTAACATTGGTCCCGGAGCCGACTGGATGGTAATAATGACAACCATAACAGTTGCATGGACAATCTTCCAGATTCCTGGAATTATAAAAAGCATCCTTGAAGGCTGGCAATGGCTCATAGATAAACTCAAAAGCTACAAGAAAAACAAACAACTCGTCTCCCTGGACCTTGACGCCGCTGGCATGCTTGCCATCGACTATCTGGCCGACAAATACGGCGCAGACTCCAGCTTCAACCTCATTGATGCATACGAATTCAATATCACAGACATCAGCAGTATGTTTCAAAACCGTGAGGAAAGCCTCGCTGCCCATCCTCACAACTACTACGTCTATGCTTTCAACATAGCTCAAAGAATTATCGTCCTCAGTGTCCGCTCCACCGGCGAGATACGTGAGTTAGAAGTCTTCGATGACATGCCGTATGGCCTAATAGACAAAGAATAATGAAAAACAACCTCCTCGCATCCATTGCCCTTTTCGGTATCTACCGCAACAAAAACCTGGATACCTACGACCTGGTTGCCCAATACATATCCGCAGTCATTGCCCAAAAGCAGTACAACACCTTCAAGCCCGACACCATGCAGTCGGACCTCAAGGAACTGTACCAGATAGACATCCCCATAGGCGTCATCCGCTCTGTCTGCCGGAACCGGATAGAAGGAGTCTCCCTCAAAAACAAAGAATTCATCTGTGACCTCCTTCCCAAAGACGAAATAGAAAAAGAATACGCAGACCTCAAAGTCGGTTATGAAGAACTCTTCGCATCCCTCATCGACTTCATCCGCAAAGACACCAAAGATTACGAAGACCAAACCATCAAAGACAGCTTTGCTGACTACCTGGTCGAAGGCAGCATAGATGACACCAAACTCAACAACCTCTACGCAGCTTTCTTCTCCAGCAACCAAAGCGACAAAGACACCCGCCAAAAGATAGACCTCTTGTCCTCCGGACTCATCAGTTATAACGGTCTTAGCTATACCGATTCCGCAGGTAATAGCGGCGCATGGACAGATAAACTCACCATCTATCTGGACACAGAATTCCTATTCAGCTGTGCAGGCTACAACGACTCCTACCCCCATGCGGTATTCGAAGAGCTTTACAACCTTGTGAAAGAAATAAACACCTCCTACCGCCGCCGCACCAAGAAAGAAGACAACCTGGTAGAGCTCAAATACCTCAAAGATACCCGTGACGTTTACCTGTCCCTGATCAACACCGCCAAGAGCCTCAAGGAAACCAACGGTATGCCCGACCCTTCAAAGAAAGCGCTGCTTAAGATAATGAATGAGTCGGCCTCTGTCTTTGATGTTGATACCCACAGGGCAAAGATAGACTCCGCTATCAAAGACACCTATCACATCATCTACGATGACCGGGATTATAGCAATATCATAACAGATCCCCGTTACGTCGTATATGACGAAAAAACAGTCACATCGATATCCGGCACTTACAATCCTCAGAAGGATGGAAACACTACACGTAAAATCGACTACTACTCCCGTGTCTACACCATCATAAACGGCCTCCGCAATGGAAAGAAAGTATGCATTTTCGAGCAATGCCGATACATCTTCCTCACCGGCAGCCGGATTGGTCATGGGACATCACAAGCTGCACGTCCCGACAAAAATACCGTCTCCTTTGCAACCGACATAGATTTCCTGATATCCCGTTTCTGGTTCAAACTCAACAAGCAGCTTGTCACAAACCAAATCCCCGTATCCCTGGATATTGTTGCCCGCTCACAAGCAGTCCTTACACGCGAGGTATCCCGAAAGGTCAAACACCTGTATGAAGAAATGAAACTAAAAGGCCTCTCAAAAGAAGAGCTACAAAGCCTCTATGCCAATTTAACCGAGGCCGAAAGATTCTTTGCCCCTTACAACAGCACTTCTACAGAGGTCGTCCTCTCCTTCATCGGAATCAGTGACATTGATGAGATGATAAAGGAACAGAAAGAACTAAAGCAAAAAGCTGCAGAAGCAGAGAAGATAAGTAAGGACTTGGCAGAAGCGACTGGACAATTGGCCCAGAAAGACGATGAGATTGCCGGACTCAAAAAAGAATCTGCAGATAGAGACGAGAAACACGAGCGGGAAAAGGCCGATAAACAAGCCCAAAATGATAACCTCACTCGTAAGAACAAGTGGCAGAGGGTTACCATTATTATTCTGTTGATAGCCCTCATCCTAGTATTATTATTCAAATAACATGTCCATCTACGACTACGTCTATCGCACCAAAACCTTCATCTCCGGCGACTGGACTGGAGACCAGGATCTCATATCCAAACTCAAAGATTGGAACAACAATAACAACCTTGGGCTCAGTTTCATCGATGTCCATGACCTTACTCAGTCATACGACACTTCCAACCCCTGTAGCATCAAGGCCAGTCTGCGTCAGCGCCTCAACATTTCCAAGACCTTTGTGCTCATAGTTGGAAAGAATACACTCTCGCTGACCGAGGGCGCTTGCCGATATTGCTCTTCCTATCGCACTCGGTCCTCATACTGTGCCAATGGAAAACCATTTGACAACAGAAGCTTTATAGAATACGAATGTGAGATGGCACTGAAAGACTATAATGCTGGTGAGCTCAAAAAGATTGTAGTAATCTATAACGGACTTATCAATCCTGACAAGTCCAGATGCCCGGAAGTGTTGCGGAATATAGGGTCTCATATTGGTTCCGATTGTTGGGATTATAATGACAGACGCTCTTGGGACTATCAATCAATCAAGAAAGCGATTTGTGAATAAGATAGAATAATTAACTATTTAACAATCAGTATATTATGTCCATTTTTAAAGACAAAGTTTTATTAATTAGTGGCGGAACTGGTTCCTTCGGCAACGCCGTTCTTCGCCGTTTTCTCCGTACCGATATTGGTGAAATCCGCATTTTTTCTCGCGATGAAAAGAAGCAAGACGATATGCGCCACGAATACCAAGCTAAGTTTCCTGATGTCGCTCACAAGATCAAATTCTACATCGGGGATGTCCGCGATCTGAACTCCTGTAAATCAGCAATGAATAACGTCGATTTCGTGTTCCACGCCGCTGCCCTTAAGCAGGTGCCCTCCTGCGAGTTCTTTCCCATGCAGGCTGTCTACACCAATGTAATCGGCACCGACAACATCCTCACTGCTGCTATAGACGCCAAAGTAAAGGCGGTCATCTGCCTCTCTACCGACAAAGCCGCCTATCCCATCAATGCGATGGGAATAACCAAGGCCATCGAAGAGAAGGTTGCGGTTGCAAAAAGCCGTTATTCCGGGGATACCATGATAGCATGCACCCGGTACGGAAATGTACTCTGCTCCCGTGGTTCCGTGGTTCCCCTATGGATTTCCCAGATTAAAGAAGGTAACCCCATCACCATCACCGAGCCAAAGATGACCCGATTCATCATGTCTCTCGACGAAGCCATCGACCTTGTTCTCTATGCTTTCGAGCATGGCCATAGCGGTGATATCTTTGTCCAGAAAGCGCCAGCTTGTACAATTCAAAGCCAGGCCGAGGCTGTCTGCGAACTCTTCGGTGGCAAGAAAGAAGACATCAAAGTCATCGGCATCCGTCATGGCGAGAAGTTGTATGAAACCCTTCTCACGAATGAGGAATGTGCCAAAGCTATCGATGAAGGCAATTTCTACCGTGTCCCGGCTGATAACCGCGACCTCAACTACGACAAATACTTCACCGACGGCAATGTCCAGCGCAATGTCCTCACAGAGTTCAACTCCGACAATACCACACGTCTCAATGTCGAGCAAGTGAAAGAGAAACTCCTTTCTCTCGAGTACATCCAGAACGAATTAAAGGGAATTGAAAACATCGCATAATTATGAAATTCTTTATCTGTGGCTGTAACGGTATGGCTGGTCATACCATCAGCTTATATCTTCAGGAACAAGGACATGAGGTGCACGGCTTTGACCTGCACGAATCAAAACTGATTAAGAGTTTTGCGGGTAACGCCTTTGATACCGAAACCATTGGTAGAGTAATCAAGGAAGGGAACTATGATACGGTGATTAACTGTATTGGTGTTCTGAACCAGTTTGCAGAGAATGATCATGCACTTGCTGCTTTCCTGAATAGCTACTTCCCGCACTTCTTGGCCAAAACAACAGAGGGAACGGACACTCAGGTCATCCACATGACCACTGACTGTGTGTTCTCCGGTAAGAAAGGAAGCTATACCGAGCATGACCTGCGCGACGGCGAGACCTTCTATGATCGTAGTAAGGCCCTGGGTGAACTTGACGATGAAAAAAACCTTTCTTTGAGAAACTCCATAGTTGGTGCAGACATCAATCCTAATGGCATTGGGCTATTGAACTGGTTTATGAATAACACCAAGGGAGAGACCCCTGTGGTGAATGGCTATACCAAGGCCATGTGGACCGGTCAGTGCACCTATCAATTGGCAAAGACCATGGAGGCTGCTGCCAAGGAACGCGCCCATGGCCTCGTCAACGCTGTGCCTGATACCGACATCTCCAAATACGAGCTTCTTAAGCTCTTCAACAAGTACCTCAGAAAAGGTCGTGTCCAGATTAATCCTGTTGAGGGAGTGAATGCAGACAAGAGCCTGAAACGTACCAACTGGGACTTCAACTACCGCATCCCTGACTACGAGCAGATGGTAGCGGAGATGGCTGAGTGGATCTTCAAGCACAAAGAACTTTATCCTCACTATAATTTGTAAGTCGCATGAGAAAGTTGAAATTGATGACCATCGTGGGCACACGCCCAGAAATCATAAAGATGTCTGCTATTATTAAGAAGGCGGACAAGTACTTTGATCAGATACTAGTGCATACCGGCCAGAACTATGACTACACCTTAAATGAGGTGTTTTTCAAGGACCTTGGTCTGAGAGAACCGGATTACTATCTGGGTGTTGTAGGTGACAACCTCGGTCAGACGATGGGTAATGTGATTGCCAAGAGTTATGAACTGATGGCAGAATTGAAGCCGGATGCCGTGATCGTGCTAGGTGACACCAACAGCTGCCTTTGCGTTATTTCCGCAAAGCGACTGAAGATTCCAATCTTCCATATGGAGGCCGGAAACCGCTGCAAGGATGAGAACCTTCCAGAGGAGGTGATTCGTCGCGTAGTGGATGTAACCAGTGATATTAACCTTTGCTACAGTGAGCACGCTCGTCGGTACATTCTGGATACAGGCGTAAAGCCGGAATATACCTACGTTGTGGGTTCACCTATGTCAGAAGTGCTGAAAGACGTGCTACCTCAGATTGAGGCATCAAACATCCTCAATGAACTCGGCCTCGAAAAGGGCAAGTACATCCTCCTCTCAGCCCATCGTGAGGAGAACATCGACATCGAAGCCAACTTCATGTCCCTCATGAATGCAGTCAACGAGATGGCACGCACCTACGACATGCCTGTTCTCTACAGCTGCCACCCACGTTCAGAGAAGATGATTGAGAAGAGAGGCTTCAAGTTCGATGAGCGCGTCATCCAGCACAAACCCCTGGGCTTCTTCGACTACAACAAACTCCAGCAGAACGCCTTCTGTGTCGTTTCCGACTCGGGTACCGTTCCAGAGGAAGGTGCCTTCTTCCATTTCCCAGCAGTCTCTGTCCGTACATCTACCGAACGTCCAGAGGCAATGGATAAGGGAGTCTTCACCATCGGTTCCATAACATCAGAGGCCGTATGTCAGGCAGTAGCTCTCGCTACCGAGATGCACGCCAATGGCGATGATCCATATCCAGTACCAGCATACACTGATGAGAACGTCTCTACTAAGGTCGTTAAGCTCATTCAGAGTTATGTGGGTATCATCAATAAGATGGTGTGGAGGAAAGAGTAATTATGGATAAGCGTGCGCACAGGTGCTAACAGTGGTTCGATACCACCGCACGCTTCAAATTAACATTTAACACATGATTCTCGATAAATCATTTCTTGACACACTCTCTCAGCAAGCGAAAGAGAACCCAAAACTTTGACAGAATTACGACTTGCGTACAAGTCATCAGATAACAGTCAACGAATGCTCAATGCCCTGGAGATGGGTACAAAACTCCCTATCCACCGCCACACCAAGACCACCGAGATCCTCGTGAAGGTCAGAGGTAAGCTTCGTGAATACTTTTACAACGACAATGGAGAAGTAACCGAAAGCATCATACTCGAAGCCGGTGGAGAAGTGCCGATGCTCCAGATACCTGTTGGCCAGTGACATTCCATTGAAGTACTCGAAGAAGGAACAATCATCTTTGAGGCAAAGGATGGTGCTTATGAGCCATTTGCGGAAGAAGATATCTTAAACATGTAGAACATAGAAAAAATGAATACATTCGAAAACATCAAGATAGCCGTAGCAGGCACAGGCTACGTAGGTTTATCCATCGCCACCTTGCTCGCGCATAAGCACAAGGTGACAGCAGTCGATGTTATACCTGAGAAGGTAGAGAAGATCAACAATCGTATCTCGCCTATTCAAGACGAGTATATCGAGAAGTACTTTGCTGAAAAAGAGCTCTCCCTTACCGCTACACTTGATGGTGCAGCAGCATATAAGGATGCAGACTTTATCGTTATTGCAGCACCAACGAACTACGATCCAGTCAAGAATTTTTTTGATACACATCATATTGAGGATGTGATAGACCTTGTACTGAGTGTCAATCCAGATGCCGTAATGGTCATCAAGAGCACCATTCCTGTCGGATATACTCGTTCGCTTTATGTGAAGTATGCATTGAAGTTCCTGACCGATCCATCATTGAAGGGTAAGCATTTTAATCTGCTTTTCTCTCCAGAGTTCCTTCGTGAGAGCAAGGCTCTGTACGACAACCTATATCCAAGTCGTATCATCGTAGGCTATCCAAAGATTCTGCCTGCAGGTGAGGACAAGAAATGGGATGAAGAGAATGCAGCCATCAATGCTATCGGCAATCCTAATGCAGAAGAATTTGCAAAGACTTTTGCAAAGCTCCTCCAGGAAGGAGCAGAAAAGCCGGAGATTGACACCTTGTTTATGGGAATGAAAGAAGCAGAAGCTGTGAAACTCTTTGCTAACACATATCTTGCTCTTCGAGTCTCTTACTTCAACGAACTTGACACTTATGCCGAGGTTAAAGGTCTTGACACTCAGGCAATCATTTTAGGTGTTGGTCTTGATCCTCGTATCGGTACCCACTACAACAACCCTTCATTCGGTTATGGTGGTTATTGCTTACCAAAGGACACAAAGCAGTTGCTTGCCAACTATGCAGATGTGCCTCAGGACATGATGACTGCTGTCGTTCAAAGTAACCGCACACGCAAGGACTACATTGCTGATGCTGTTCTTCGAAAGGCTGACTACTACTCAGAGAATGCTCGTTGGAATTCGAGCAAAGAGAAGGAGTGTGTGATTGGTGTATATCGTTTGACCATGAAGTCTAATTCAGACAACTTCCGTCAGTCTGCCATCCAGGGTATCATGAAGCGCATCAAAGCAAAGGGTGCAACTGTCATCATCTACGAACCTACATTGAGTGATGGCGAGTCATTCTTTGGATCACAGGTAGTCAATAACCTTGATGAGTTCAAGAAGCGTTCGGCAGTTATCATAGCAAATCGCTATGATGTATGCCTGGATGATGTCAAAGAGAAGGTTTATACAAGAGACATCTTTAGAAGAGATTAAACAGTAATTTCTATTTTGCAAAATGAGTAACACAAATAGAAATAACTCTAATACAATGCAAGCATTGTGGGTGGGAATCGGCAATCTTGCATCATTTGCATTTACCCTTATTAGTTCTGCTATCCTTAGTAGATATTTAGATAAGGCTGATTATGGCACCTATAAACAGGTAATGTATGTTTATAATACATTGCTGATGGTGTTCACATTGGGGCTCCCTAAGGCCTATTCCTATTTCCTCCCCAAAAATGATATAAAGTATGGGAATAGTATTGTGTCAAAGATAAACTCAATGTTTTTCGTACTGGGGTTATCCTTCTCATTAATTCTTTTCTTTGGTGCGGATATAATTGGTATAATTCTAAATAATAATGAGTTGCCAAAAGCTATTAGGTATTTCGCCATAGCACCTGCTTTTATATTACCAGCGATGGGAATTGAAGGTATTATGTCGGTTTATAGAAGAACGATAATTAATACTTTATACATAGTTGCCACACGATTGTTAATGCTTCTTTTTGTTACTTTGCCTGTTATTGTATATAAAGCTGAAGCAAACGTTGCTGTTATAGGCTTTTCCATGTCCTCTATATTATCATTCATCGTGGCTCTGTATGTAAAAAAGATTCCTTTTAGAGGCATACAAGGCGAAAAAACATCTTTGTCGTATAAAGAAATATTACGTTTTTCAGTCCCTCTGGCTGTAGCTAGTTTTGGAGGTATAGCCATTAAGGCTGCAGACCAATTCTTTATAAGTAGATATTTTGGAAGTGAAATCTTTGCCGATTTCGCAAATGGAGCAATTGAGCTTCCTTTTGTGGGTATGGTACTTGGAGCTACAGCAACTGTCTTGCTGCCAGTATTCACAAAGCAAATATCCTCAGACGATAAAGATGGAAGAAATCAAATTGCCGCTTTATGGAGCCGAGCGACAGAAAAATCCGCTATGATTCTGTATCCACTTGTTACATTTTGTTTAGTCTTTGCGACAGAAATAATGGTGTTTTTATATGGATCACAATACGAGCAGTCAGGCGTTTATTTCAGAATAATGTTGCTTGTCAACTTTTTCACAGTAGCCCCTTATTATCCCGTCATAATAGCTTATGGTAAAACTGATTATTATGCCAGAGTGCATTTGATCTTTGCTGTTCTGATATGGATAGTTGATTATGCGATAGTGGGCCTATTCAATGATCCTCGTTCTATAGCCATAAGTTCTATAACATTTACAATACTTAAAATAATTGTAATGGCAAGTTTTGTTTCGAAGCAAACAGGTACTGCGATAAAAGACATGTTCCCATTCAAATCTGGATGCATTATTATAGTTGTTACAATATTAGCATCTATAATAACAAAACTGTCATTGAATAGCTTTGGAAACCTACCTCTTGTATGGTACTTGGTTTTTTCCTTTATGATATATGGATGTTTGACCCTATTAGGATGTCAACTTGCTGGAGTCGATTATAATTCAGTAATATACCAAATAATTAGGCGCAGATAATATGAATATTATTAAAAGAACGCTCATTCACATACCCTTGTTTAAGACATTAGCTAATTTCAGGAAGAGGTATAATGAGCCAAACTCTGTTTCATTATTTAAATTCCTCTTCTTTTATATTATGCCGGTACAAATCTTGGCGAAGTTTTGTAAAAATGTAAGTTACATGCCTAAAGACAAATACTCATCAATCATAAGAGGGAATGTCTTTATCGGTAAATGCACCCGAATACAGCGTTCTGGCTGTTACATTCAAGGAAGAGGTAAGGTTTATATAGGTAATTACGCTGAGTTTGCTTCAAACGTTGCAATCATTAGTGGAAACCATGATTTATATAACCAAGATGTAAGTGTAAAGAAAGAAACTATTATTGGAGACTACTGCTGGATAGCAACAAATGCTTGTATTTTAGCAGGTGTTGTCCTTGGACCACGCACTGTTGTTGGTGCAGGTAGTGTCGTTACAAAAAACTTTCCTGACGGAAATTGTGTTATAGCAGGTAATCCTGCAAAAATTATCAAGTATCTCGAACCGGATAAGGTTGTAAAAACAAAGGACGAAGAAGAGTTTTACGGTTACCTTCCAGAGAAGAAATTTAGAAAATATTTCAAGTATTTTTATTCAAAACTTAGTTTTGATTATGACATTAGTAAGGTGAGCGATACAGAATTCTTTAAAAAACAATAATGAATAACATGATAAATTATTCCGTAATAATACCTCATCATAACACGCCTGAACTTTTGCAGAGGTGTATTGACTCTATACCACACAGAGATGATGTGGAGATAATTATTGTAGATGACAATAGCGATCCAACAATAGTTGATTTCGACAACTTTCCTGGGAATGATCGAACAAATGTCTTCCATATTTTTACCAAAGAAGGAAGAGGAGCTGGTTTCGTCAGAAACAAGGGAGTAGAAGCTGCAAAGGGTAAATGGTTGGTGTTCTCTGATGCGGATGATTATTTCACACCTCATTTACAATCAGTGATGGATAAATATAAAGAGGATGACGAAACTGATATAGTATTCTTTAATGCTTTATCTGTAAATGAAAACGGCAAAACTTGGAGTATCTCTCTTAATAGAATAGTAGATAACTTCCAGAAGCATCGACCATTCTCTGAGAGTATTATTCGATATGGCTATTGGACTCCGTGGTCTCGAATGTTTAAGAGGGAGATGGTTGTAAGCCATAATGTAAAGTTTGAAGAACTACCGACAGGAAACGATATGATGTTCGTGCTACAATCTACGAAATATGCTCGTAAGGTAGAAGTGGTAACAGAACCTTTATATATGTATTATGTACCTACGAGTGGAAGCCAGACTTCAAAGAAATACACGAAAGAACTTCGAGATATTCGTTTAGATTCTCGCCTTCGATTAAACAAATTCCATAAAGGAGTGAACTTCCATTTTACTCCTTCCGTAATTATGACATATCCTGTATTAAAGGATAAATCAATTAGACCAATCCTCCACAAGTACAATTACAGTATAGTGGCGGATTTGGTTAATTATTGCAAGTTCTACTTGGGTAAGGTGTTCAAACTCTATTAGTGCATGATTATTTATATAGTACAATTTATATTGGTCTTACTGTTTCTTAGAAGCAATGCGAGATCAAAGGGAACTTGGCTATCTTCATCAGGCTTTCTTTTGATTATTTATGCTATAGCAGCAGCTCTCGCTATCCCTACATTGAACATTGATGGATATGTTGAGGCGAGAACGAGTGCATATTGGTTACCTATGTTGATGTTTCTCTTTTGCCTTGGAACTTTCATAGTTCCTTTTTGTCGCTTTAATGAGAGAACAATAGAACAAATAGTATTACCTAATATGACACTGCTCAATGCATTCACTTGGTTTATAATAGCTGTGTCGTTCTTTGCAATCTCCTTTTTCTCTTCTTCTGTAAATATGATTTTTGCATTAGGGAACTTAGGAGACGCACGTAACGCGTTGTATTCTGGAGAAATGTATGTAGAAGTAGGTCTATTCAATACTATCGCATCTGTAGGAGCTTCAATGTATGTTTTTGCTTTGTTATTATTCTTTGTATACAGCATTATTGGAAATAATAAATTTAAATGTATTCTACTCCTCATCTCGTCAGTCTCTGAGCCTCTTCACATTTTAAGCTATGTAGGTCGAGACGGTGTAGTGTTTTGGCTATTTTCATTTATCTTCTTGTTTTTGCTCTTCAGGCCTTTCATGCAGGAGGATATGAGTAAACGAATTCTAAAGTATTTTGGTATTGGAACTGCAATATTAATGTTGCCTTTCTTAGCTATTTCTGTGAGTCGCTTTGATAGTACTGATGCCGGCACCGATGGCGCTATGATTAGTTATATGGGGCAAAGTTTTGTAGGTGGTCCTTTATATATGGGTATTGACGATAAGCCTTTTAATGAAGGTGCGTCTTTCCCTCTTTTCTATGAAATTACTGGCATTAAGCAGAATAATAAATATGAAGTAGGAGGCGGTATGCTTCAAATAGGAGAATGGAAATCATGGCACTTTAGTACATTTGTTATTTCTTTATATATGAATTTTCATTTTGTGGGATTAATGCTGCTTGCTATTGTGTGTGCATTCTTACAGAAAAAAGTTCTCGGTAAGGCAAGGCCAATTTTCTCTTTTGAATGTTTCTTTATATATATTCTGTTTTTTCAAGTATATAGCCAGGGAGTATTCTATTTTAAGCAATATACACGAGGCGGCAACTTGTTTATATTGATATGTTTAATGCTTTACTTGATTTTTAAGGTATCTAAAAAATCAAGTGCCCCATTGGTACGTCAGCAATAAATTGAATTAGTATGCCTTTATCTAAATTCATAATATCACTTCTCAACCTTCCTCGTCTGCTTCTGCACATCATCTTTTTCTATAAGCACTATGATGTGTGCAAAGAAGACGTGCGAGTCGGCATGGAGTTGCGCCATTGGGAGTGCGCTCCTCTCAAAGGTTTTATTTATCTCTTGGTTTTCGATAAGACTTTCCGAAACCTTTTCTACTATCGCATAGGTGGAGCGAAATACCTGATGTGGTACTGGTTAAAGCCACACCCATGTTTCACACTTGCAACTGACATGAAGGTGGCCCCTGGATTCCAGTGTGTTCATCCTTTTGCGTCAATCATAAATGCTGATAGCATCGGTAAGAACTTCTCGGTGAAGCACTGTGTGACTGTAGGTAACAAGGTGGGAGGTAGTACAAACCGCCCAAAGATCGGAGATAACGTCACCATCCATTGCAATGCCGTAGTGGTGGGTGATATCACAATAGGAAATAATGTCGTGATAGGTTCAGGTACGGTTCTGACTAAGAGCGTTCCTGATAATTGTGAGGTGGTAGGCAATCCTGCCATCATACTTCGTCGCGATGGTGTACTTGTAAAAGAAAAATTATGTCGTCAACAAGACTAACGCAATTAACGAAAGTAATAAAAGATCCAAGAATCTTGCTTTCAAGAATAGTAATGCTGGAGGCTGTGAGCAAACGGCTTTCAGATGTGACTTACCTCAAATGGGTATATTACCTTCGTACAGGTAAGCATCTCGACTTGGAGCATCCTAAGACTTTCAACGAGAAGATCCAGTGGCTGAAACTTCACAACACCAGCGCGGAGTGTACTCGTTCGGTAGATAAGTATGAGGTGCGCCAGCTGATAGCCGAGAAAATAGGCGATGAGTACCTCATCCCTATGTTGGGATGTTGGGAGAACTTTGATGAGATAGACTTTGACAAGCTTCCTAATCAGTTCGTAATGAAGTGTACGCACGATAGCGGTTCGGTAGTCATCTGTCGGGATAAGAGCGCTTTCAACAAGGAGGCTGCCAAAGCAAAGCTCGAAGCTGCTATGAAGCACAACTTCTTCTGGACAGGAAGAGAGTATCCATACAAGAATGTGAAGCCAAGAATCATCTGCGAGCAGCTGATGAAGGACAACAAGTCTGATGATCTTGTGGATTATAAGTTCTTCTGCTTTGGTGGTCAGCCCAAAGTGCTGTTCTATGCATCTGAGCGTTTCACAAGCAAGGATAAAGTAGCCAAGTTCGATTTCTATGATATGGACTTGAACCACATGCCGATTAAGAGTGCAGGACATGAGAATTCCGTCAATCCTCTAGCTGTTTCGCCTGAATTGTTCAATAAGATGAAGGAACTTTGTTGTGTGCTTTCAGCCGGTTATCCTTATGTGCGTGTTGACTTCTACGTCATCAACTATAAGATCTATTTCGGAGAGATTACCTTCCATCATGATGGTGGTTTCGTACAGTTGGAACCAGAGGAATGGAACACTACCTTCGGAGAATGGATCAAGTTGCCAACAGATAAATAAGCAAGAAAATGAAGATACTGATCAATACAATATCAACCAAGAAGCATTCGGGAGGTGCTTTCCAGATTTCGCAGAACTTCATGTTGAAATCAATGGAGCATACCGATGTTGAATGGTATTATGTGGCATCACAGGATCTTGATGATGCCATAGGCGATAAGTTCGCTCACTTGAAGGGTGAACACTACTTCGTGTTTCCCACTCAGCCAGACTTCAAGGGCTCATACAGTCGTGTAAAGAAGGAGTTGGCAGAGATTGAAGAGAAAATCCAGCCGGAGGTTGTTTACAGCATTACGGCTCCAAGCTACTTCTCGTTCAAGACTACCGAGGTGATGCGTTTCACCAATCCTTTGGTTACACACCCTAACAAGTACTCTTGGAGTATGTTGCCTTTCCTTGAGAAAGTGAAGACAAAACTCTATTGCTTCAATCAGGTGCGACTGATGAAGAAGGCTCGCTACTTCATCACTCAGACAGAAACCACGAAGCAAGGAATCCTCCGAATCACAGGTCTGCCTAACGATCATTGCAAGGTGGTGAACAACGTGCTTCCTGGAATCTTCAAGACGATGAGCAATACTCCAATCGTAGAGGATGACTGGATCAATGTGGCTTGTGTGGGTAATCCTGTTCCTCATAAGAACTTCGATATTGTTCCTGATGTAATTGCAGAACTGGTTGCAAAGGGTATCAAGAACGTGCGATTCCATTTGACCATCCCTATGGGGCATCCTATGGAGGAGGTCGTGATGGGACGCATAAAGAAGATGGGATTGAAAGAGCATGCTATCAACCATGGTCGTGTCACTCAGAAGGAATTGGGAGAGATGTACCGCAGATGCCAGCTTTGCTTCCTGCCTACCTTACTTGAAGTGTTCTCTGCAAGTACTGTAGAGGCAATGTACTTCAACCTGCCGATTGTAGCAACCGACTTCCCATTCAATACAGAAGTGCTTGCTGATGCATGTCTCTACTATGAGCCGAAGAACGCCAAGGATGCAGCCGACAAGTTCGCCCAGATGATAGCAGACAAAGAACTGCAAGCAACTATGCGTGAGCGTATGGCTCGCCAACTCGCTATCTATGGCGATTATGATGCACACTTCAATGCCATCAAGGAATATCTGATACAGGTGGCGAAGAAGGAAGTTTAATTGGATAACAGTAAACAATGTTAATACTATTTGTCCCATGGCTGCTCCTGTTGGCATTGATTCCCACGATATACTGTCTTGAGAAACGGAAGTGGGTGTTCTCTGCCATTCTCATAGCGTTCATGCTGTGGGGTAATTGGTATTGCCGATTGTTGCCAGTATCATTTACGTCACATGATGATGGTGGCTCAACGATAAAGGAACATCAACGGCAGCCAACAGGTTAGCACAAGCTTAAAGGGCATCTCGCAGATTATTCTGGAAGAAGATGCCGATGTGGTTTTTGTGGCAGAAGACTTCCTTCGTAGGGTTGTAAAAACTCAAGAGGAGATAACGGTACGCTATCCATATAGTTCGGAACCATTCTTCAAGTCAGGTCATTATCTCTTGAGTAAAATGCCTATTGAAACTGCTGAGAAGTTTGGAGATGAGTCCTTCTTTTACAAGTTTGCGGTAGCCACAGAAAACGGCACTCTTAATCTGTATGGATGCCATTTGGCAAGTAATAACTATACGGAAAGCAACAGCTATATGCATCCTGATAGTGCGAAGGCAGTACATGGAATGTTGCAGTATCTCCAGAATGTATCGCGTGCTTCAAGAAAACGAGAGCAGGAAGCGGGTTTGTTGCTGAATGCCCTAAAGCCAACAGAAAAGAACATCATCCTTGGTGACTTCAACGACATTAGTGGATCTACTCCTTTCAACAAGATAGAGCGAGCTGGCTTCATAGATGCTTGGTGGAAAGGTGGTAACGGTTATGGTGCTACCATCCATCGTCCACTACCATACAGAATAGACCACATCTTCTATAATGAAGGTTTGAAACTGAAGTCTATCCGGAAAGTAGACAGTAAGTGGCTGAGTGATCACGATGCCCTTGTGGCAGAGTTCTGGGTGGAGTAAGAAAGTTTTTAATTATTTACAGAATGAACGAAAATCTCTGCATTGCACTTATAACAACTGCATCAATCTTTGCAGGCTTTCTTGTCGCATTCCTCAGTAGTTATTTGACTACTCGTAACAGGGAAAATGATGAGAACAGGCGAGCATTTGATGCATTGGGACGGAAACTGACTTTGTTCCGACAATTATGTGGATTTGTATGGAGTAGTAACTGCCTAAATGAACAAAGGCGTAAACTGAAAGCTAACGAACCTGCATTTGAAGAGGATGGATATGTCAAGTCTTTCATGCATGCCATTGATGCTTTGCACAGAGACCTAAAACTGAATCAGTACAAGCAGAATCCTTATATAGATTATAGGGAGGTTGATTTGGACAAGATGAAAACTCTTGTAAATAGTATTTGGTATGATCTAATTCATAAAAACTATGAAGAGATACATTTCAGTCAGCCATTGGATTGTCCATTCGGTATATCCCAAGGCTATTTCGCTACAATCCGAAAGGAGCTCTCATTCGGAAATAAGTTTGCCAGCGAAGGTATGGATGATAGAGAGTTCGGAACAATCGCAGGCAATGTGGAGTGTGAAGTGATGGAAGATATGGAAGTGTTGCAATATAAGATGCACAAGTCCATTGATTGTGATGTAGTAGCTATTGTTAGATATACAAGGATTGTGTTTGTATCTGGCGTTGTCATTCCTCTGCTTTTGCTATGGGCAAAAGACTGTCTCACAAAGATTGGATGTTGGAATAATCTTATTCTGCTTCTTGTAATGGCCGTCTTCTTGTATAGCATAGTGATGGCTGCAAAGCATACATATAATTATTTTCAGAAGCAGGAATCATCCAAAGTCAAGTAAATGGTGAGCAAGTCAAAACATGAAGAGAAACTCGATGAGATAAAAAAGCATGAAGATGCTTTCAGAGAGTTTTACAACAAATCGAAAGAGATTTTCAATGGGTTACAGGAAGCAGATCCTTCATCATGGGTATTCAAAGGCAGATGCATGCTGCAGGTATGCCCTGGTAGCAGAGCAGGAGGTAATAATCCTGATGTGGTAGATGTATTCTGGGGGGCACAACCTGTAAAGAGAATAGATAAACGTAACGGGTTTGAATTACTTACGGAAGATGGGGTTACGATGTTGTTCAATCTGTTACCAGATGGGCATGTGTCTATTACTCTCTATCCTGCTAAGACAAAGGTGATGCGACCAATTGAGGATTGCGTCTTACTTCATAGGTTCTGCAAAGCCACATGGTTGCTAAAGGAACGTAATCAGAAAGCACTTTGGCGAGACTTTATGGCTTATACAGAATGGGCAGAGTCAAAAAGCAAGTGCAACATTACAACAAATATTTGAAAAACTCATCC
>ERZ824488.2284-NODE-2284-length-17637-cov-4.043738_pt1 | contig 17637 bp, 8 predicted proteins | sample MGYA00519936_ERZ824488 | MGnify/ENA primary metagenome ERZ824488 (study PRJEB31778, sample SAMEA3449153) | human gut metagenome | biome: human gut; feature: human-associated habitat; material: faeces | place: United Kingdom | collected 2010/2012 ... | reverse complement strand
AGCAGAGGGAAAATTTTATTTTTTCAATGAGCAAGGTGTTTACACATGCTTAAAGAAAAAAGAGATACTACCTACAGATATTTGTATCAGTGTTGTAACTAACCCACCAGGGAGAAAAACAACATATTATTGTTTCCATGCGGTAGAAAAATTGGCAAAAGTATATGATGTTTGCAATATGGGTTTCTTTATGAATGTAATTAACCACTTAAAACCAGGTGATACTTTTTTTACATTAGAAGATTATTGTTATAATAAAAAAAGTGAATTTGTACCACACATCTGGGAAATAATGTGCAGATAGCTTCATTAGAATAATCAATAAAAATGTCTCAAAAGAAGGTAGGAGGGCAAAAATGTATTTATATGACTGTATCGGCCGTGTAATGCGGGTAATAAACAAAAAGGTTTACTATTTTAATTATCATGGAGAATATTCACAAACAACAATAAGAGAAGCCAAAGATAAGAAACTTGATGGTTTATTTTTTAACCAGTCAACAGGAAAATATTGTGAAGAATCATATAAGTGTGATTGTGATACTAAAGCTCTTGATAGAGCAGTTGCCTGTTTAAAATTAGGAGATACTATTGAAGATTTTGAGAAGTATGTTTATCGATTTGATAGACTCTATCACATGGAAATGGAAAGACCATTTATCAACAATGTGATTAGAATAGCAGAGGGAAAATTTTATTTTTTCAATGAGCAAGGTGTTTACACATGCTTAAAGGAAAAAGAGATACTTCCAACAGATATTCGTATAAGTGTGGTAAGTAATATACCGGGAAAAAGAACATCCTATTCCTGCTATCATGAACTTAGAAAATTGGCAGAAGTATATGAAGTTGATAATATGAATTTATTTGCAAAAGTAATATGCATGTTAAAACCAGGGGACAGTTTTTTTACATTAGAGGATTATTGCTATAATAAAAAAATAAGATTGACACGAAATAAGAAACCTGAAGGTGTTGATAGATTTATTACAAAAATCCAAAGACCGGAGTTTGTATGTTCACCAGAGAATCCTAACCCAAAAGAAACATTTGATTATATACATGTATATGCAGATATCGTTTCAAACTGGGAAACTGACAAAAAAACATACATTCAGGAACATATCAAAGAAATCAACCAAAAGGTTTTAACAAAAATCGAGTCAAGCAAATCTTTCAAAAAATACGGTATCCCAATAAACTATTTAAAAGCTTCACAAATTGTTTTGGTAGACAGAATTGATCAGATACATTACGTATTTGAATTAAAAAAATAATAAAAGAAATCCTACAACTACAAAAAGAGTTCAGTTTTATCTGAACTCTTTTTGTTATGGGCTGTCATGGGGACGTTCTTTTTGACACACATCTCAACCTCAGTAATTGTCGCAACTTGTCATAGGGACGTTCTTTTTGACAACTAAAAATAATAAGGAGAATATAGTTCGACAAATTTTTTAAGATAAAGTGATTATAATATAGTTATATTTTTTAAAAGGAGGCAAAAGTTATACCAAGATTTCCACGAAACTATATAAAAACATCTTTCCTTCATATAATGACACAAGGAATTAATAAGTGTTACATTTTTGAAAAGGCAGATGACATCAAATATTATATAAAGTTAATGAATGAGTTAAAGAAAGAATATAAAATAAAATTGATAGCATATTGCGTTATGAATAATCACGCACATATGCTGATTGAAACTGAAAAAATAGATGAGCTAAGTAAATATATGCATAGGCTTAACTGCATGTATGGAAGATATTATAATAGAAAGTATAATAGGGTTGGGTATGTGTTTCGAAATAGATTCAAATCGGAAGGAATTTATAATGATGAGCAGTTGTACAATTGCATAAAATATATTTATGATAATCCAGTTAAAGCTGGCATTTGTAATAAGGCAGAAGAATATGCGTATTCAAATTATATGAATATAAATCAAGAAGTAGAAGATAATTATGATTATGTATTTATGGATGTAGATGATGAACCTAAAGATTGTGAAGAAGCTATTAATGATTTTTTGAGAGAAAAAGATATTAGACTTTATGAACTGGTGAGTAATGGAGAAAAGTTAAAGGAGTTGATAAAATCTTTAAAAGATGATTACAAAGTTTCATTAAGAAAGATATCTGAGAATCTTAACATTGGGAGAGAAACGATAAGAAAAATTTATTTGGAGAAATGTTGTCAAAAAGAACGTCCCCATGACAAGTTGAGACAATGAGAGGGATTGAGACGTGTGTCAAGAAGGACGTCCCCATGACAATCTTATGGAAATTCTTCTTTTAAATAAAGTTTTGTGGCTGTATCTGGACTATAAATTCCTACAGGGTCTTTTATAGGCGCAAATTCTTTTTCTTCTTGTACTCGTAATAAAGTAATATTGTCAAAATATTTGAAAGAATCAAAAATAAAAGTTTCAAATTTATATGAGTTTGGAACTTCTGGCACAATTTTCATTCCTTCATCATTTATATAAGTATTTTTTTTCGTTGCTCTATGATATGGTAATGTTAAATTTGAAATTTTTTCTATTGCTTCAATTGAAAATAAATGACACAAAATATTAACTTCTCTATATAAAAATTTCCCATCTTTTTGTGCATTCGTAATTTCATCTGTAATTCGTTGGTAGCCTAACATTGCTGGTTTAGAATTCTTCTTGCAAAATACCCAATCATGAGAATGTGCATCTTTTTTGAAAATAGTTTTAGCACCGATTTGAGTGTTGTTATTAATAGTTAGTGCAAGAAAAATAGGGTCAGCAACTTTTACTAAAATATTATCAATTCCAGAAACAAAAACCCATTTAATATTGCGATTTTTCATATCTGTAATCATATTATTTATCTTTAGCGAATCAAATAAATTTCCATTTCCGTTAGATGCTTCATGAACACGATAGATTTCAGAAAGCAAAATCTTTCCGATTTTTATCAACTAAGGGTAATTTATTTTGAATAAAGAAATTAATATTAGATTTATCAAGTCCAAAATAATTATTTTTTTCAAAAAATTTAATCGTATCAGCATTATTTGTTTCACTAGTCATGATATACCAAGGAATTGAAATATTAAATCTTTTATTTGCCTGAGTAATTTTTGTTGCGAGAATTTCAAATAGTGATTCTTTACGTGGTGATAAATTTAACTCGAAAGTTCCTTTAGGACCTTTATGACCTAAACGAGTACCTTGCCCACCTGCCATAGTAACTACGGCGTAATGTCCATTTTTAAGAATCTCTGTTCCTTGATTTTCTAAGGCTCTACGTTCTTTAGTAGAGATTTCATTTTTTATATAATAATCAAGAGGTTCTACAATTTCACCTTCAGGAATAGAAATAGTTTTCAAGGATTTATACAAACTATCTACTTTTTTAAAATTGATATGAGACAATTGAAAAAGAAATTTTTCCTTTTGCTCATCTGTTAATTCATCCCAAAAAGCAAGTAGATGTTCTTGATTATATTTTTTTAAAAGATCTTTAATTTGACTGAGATCAGGTGACATATAACCTCCATTAAGATATAGCACTAGATAAATTCTTTAATAAAGTTTCTTTATCTGGTATATCTGATTTTTTTAGATTATCAATTTCATCTTGTAAATTATAAGGTAATCTGACAAGAGTTATTGAATAAGAAGATAATTCTTGTGAATCTAAAATACCTTCTAATATAACATATGAAGAAATTGTCGAAAAGTGAGATGAATCAATATCCTCGTATGTATTATCAATTTCAATTGGAAGTCCAACACTACCAGTATTGAAAATTGTTTTATTCTTAAACCTAAATATATTTGGTGAATGTATATGAGCATATCCAACTATATCAGGAATTGGATCTGACTCAGTTTTGCCAAGGAATTCAGTATTTTCAAACATTTTCATTGGATCAAGAATTTCAAAATTTTTATAATCTTTACTTTCTGCATTTGAATGTAAAGGATTAAATATATGTTTCATACTAAATGGTGACGCATGAAATAATCTAATTAAATGCCCACTAAGATAAAAATCATGAAAAATAGGAATACTACCAAGATAATCTACGTTTTCTTTAGTCATATGCTCTATAGTCCATCTTTGTAATGGAACAACACAATTGTGAGCAAGTAGATGATCACAGTTACCACGAATCACTACCTCGCAGTTTTCCTTGATAAGTTCTGTAACTTCATTAGGGTGAACACCCTTTATGGCAATATCACCCAGACAGTAAATATGAGTGATTCCTTTATGCTTGATGTCAGCCAAAACAGCTTTTAAAGCAGAAAGATTACCATGTATATCAGCGATTAATGCAATTCTATCCATAAAGAATACCCCCTTTTATATAAATTATTTTGAATGCAAACAAAAACACGGACCATAGAGAGTCAGGAAAAGTATAAATGCATTTAATTGTCCGCTTTTGTTATACATAAATCGTATTAATATTTTTGTTGAATTTCACTAATTTTTTCTGGTTCATTTCTAAGAATATCCAAAAATACATCAGCAATTTCTGGATCAAATTGAGTTCCTTTACATCTTTCGATTTCATTCATTGTGTAGTCGAAATCTAAAGCTTGTCTATAAGAACGCTTTGATGTCATTGCATCAAAAGTATCTGCAACTGCAACAATTCTAGCAAGATAAGGAATGTCCTTTCCAGCAAGTCTTGAAGGATACCCATGTCCATCATATCTTTCATGATGATGTTTTACAATAGGTATAATATCAGCAAAAATGCTAGCATTAGATAAAATATGAACACCAATTGCAGGATGATTTTTAATTTCAGAATATTCATCATCAGTCAATTTATCAGTTTTTAACAAAATTGCATCAGGAATACCAATCTTTCCAATATCATGAAACAAAGCTCCAATTTTTAAAGTTTTCATTTCATCAGAAGGTAAATTTAGCTTTTCCCCAATCAATAAAGAATATTCTGCAACTCTATCAGAATGACCCTTTGTATAAATATCTTTAACTTCAACAGTCCTTCTTAAAATTTCAATACTTTCCAAATAAGATTTTTCAAGCAATTCCTTAGAATCAGAAAGTTCAACATTTATTTTCTTAATCATATTCATTTGCTCTACAGATTTTAAACCAGACTCAATAAGTAACAATAATTGATCAAATTTATCACTTTTCTCGCAATACCCTTGAATATCTAATTTTCTAATTGTTTCAAGTGGAGGAGCCAAATCCTTATGACCTGTAAGCAACAAAATATATAAATCTTTATTAAATTTACGAATTTCTTCAACAACATGATCTCCATGGAAGGGAGTCATAATGTAGTCTAATAGCATTAAATCAAAATGCTCTTTTTTTACTAATTCTATAGCCTCTTGTGGATCAGTAACACCTGTAATTGAATAATTATGTAAGTAAACTTTTAAAGAATCGATTATACCAATCTCATCATCAACTGCTATAATTTTGTATTTTGATTTTTCTTGTGCAACAGCGTTTAATCTCATAAAAACACCTCATTCTATTGTATTTTATACGGAATTAGGAAAATATTATCACATACGCGGAATTGTAATAATAAATTCTGTTCCTTTATTTTTTTCAGTTTTAAAAGTCATATCACCATGAAAATGAGCTTTTATATTTGAATATGACATAAATAAGCCAAGCCCTGTACCAGCTTTTCCTTTAGTTGTAATCATTTGCTTAAATAGGTTTTCTTGAACAACTTTAGGAAGACCTGGACCATAATCTTTTACGACTAATTCGATAGTAGTATTATCTCTCAGATTTGCTGTTAAGTCAATAAATTCATCAGATTTTCCAGAATAAGCTTGAATAGAATTTGAAATCATATTATTCAAAACTTGAACTAGACTGTTAATGTTACCATTAATTTGAATTTTATCTGGGACATTGTTATGTAGTCTTAAAGTAACAAGAGCAGATTTTAATTCATGTTTCATTAATATATCAACTTGTTTAAACAAATCAGATACAGAAAATGGAAATACTTGACTATCAGATAAAGTAACAGCCTGACCCTTAACAGCAGTGATTACATCAGACATATATGCTGTATGAGTTTTTATTTTATCAATCCATTCCTGCATATCTTTTGCAATAGCATGAAAATCTTCTTCTGTAACAACAGGATTACCAATAGAAGCATCTAATTCTTCAACAAGTTGATGTAATCCTTCATCAGCACCAGCTATACTCATAATTGGAGTTTTTAAGTTATGAGCAATACCACCAACCATTTGACCAAGAGAAGCGAGACGTTCACGTTCTATTAACAAATCCTGATTATTCTTAATCTGTTGAATATTTTTCTCAGTCATTTTCTGAACAGAATTATAAGCAGTACACAAATCACCAATTTCATCATTTGATAGTATAGGTAAAGTATTTTGTTTACTAGAAGCATTTGCTATATTTTTTAATGAATCAGAAACAGTTAAAATATCTTTTTGAAGAGATTTTGCAAACATATTCAAAAAGATAAAAGTAACAAATATAACAAACAAGAAGTCAACAAATAAATAAATAAGAGTTTCCTCAGAATAAACTGAATATAAAATTCCTAAAGTATAAATACCTTCCTCAGTATTTACTTCAATAGTAGCTCCTTGTGTATCAACTCCATATCCATCGTAAGTTTGACCATTATTTTGACTAGCTAACTGTTTTGTATATTCAATCACAAATTCACTTGGATCAAAACCGCTTATTGTTAAGCATGAGCCGTCTGGTTTTATAACAAATTTTGAATGAGTATAACTAGAAAGTTTCAATTCAGAAAAGTTTTTTATAAGATCACCAGAGTTATATGAATCAATATTTCCAAAATTTTGTACTAATAAATCATGGTAATTTGAAAATAAAAAAGTTTCTTTAGTGCGAATAACCTGGTTATAAGCAATTAGAGAAGTTAACAATACACCCATTATAGAAATAGGAAGAACCTGTAGTAAAATTTTTTGTTTTAAAGAAACGCGAAGTCCCATTTCAGCTTTTTCATTATAAGTATCTCTAAGAATTTGTGTATATAAATTTTTAGAAGTAATATAAGAAGTAACAACTAAAAATAAGAAGAAAGATACTAACAGCAATATAATTTTAAAAATCATAATACTATGATGACTTCCAGTTAATGTTAAAACTAAAATAATACCTATAATAGGAATTAGCAATTCTCCTAAGAAAGTTACATAAGGTAAAGAAAAACATTTTTTCCTAATTTTCTGGATACGATTAATATCCTTGTATTTGCGAGGATTAGTGTCTCTATACCAATCGTCAATATCTTTAAACATCAATTTAAAAATAATAAATAATACAGTTGATGCAATAATAAAGATAGCTGAAATTTGTGCCACAAAAGGAATTCCAGACATTTGAATATCAAAGTTATTATTAAGAGAGTTTGGTGGATAATTCAAAAGTGTAGGCAAAATAGCAGTTACCATTATTACAACAAGTAAAATAGTAGAAATATATCTAAAAATAATTTTTGTACTTGGCAAATCAGTAAAATTAACTTTTCTTTTTTTCATTTCAAAATATTCCTTTCAATTAAATTCAACAATATTATATATTAAAATTAAATAAAGACCAATAAAAATTTTGTTATTTAATTAATAATTTTCTTAAATTTTCATACGCGAACAAATTTGCTGAAAATTTCAATTTTATCTGAATGTCAATGGGGACGGAGTTTTTTGACATATTATCACATGCTAACAGAAACGAAAACTATTGAATTTTTAACAATGTCAAAAAATTCCGTTCATCATCGACATAATTTTATCTGAATATGATAAAAAGTAGGGTTGTGACTGAAAATTTTCAGATTTGTTCTTATCCAATATACAAGAAACTTGTTATATAACAAGTCAAAATTATAAAAAGATATACAAATGTAAAATTTACCTCAAACATACGGAATAAAGATATGTGGAGCATTGAAAATTTTATAAGAAATTTTTGGACTTTACTTTATTTTTTTTTTTATGTACAATATTATTAAAAGATTATATATAATTGAGGAATGAGTATGAAGAAAAATAAAAAATTAATTACTGTGTTTGTTGTTGTAATTATTATTTTATTGTTATTAATAGGATTTTTTTCTTTTGGCGATAAAACTAAAATTCTAGAAAAATATAATTTCCCAAAAGATTTAATTGAACAGTTAAAAAACAATGAAAATTCAGATGATATAGCGGTTCAAAATGATGCTATATCAACTCAAGCAATAAATACAAGTAATTGGGATTTAGAAAAAGTTGATATTGTATATGATACTGCCAATGTAGCAGTTCCAGTGCCAAAAGGATATGTAGCATCTAGTGTTACTGGTGAACATACAGTGAAAACAGGATTTGTTATATATGAAGGTACTAAAGCTGTGACAAATTCAAATGCATGGAATGAGTCTTGTAACCGTAATCAGTGGGTTTGGGTTCCAGTACCAGATGCAAGTAGAATTTATGAAATAGATTCAAATGGAAGAAAAAAAAGTAAGTTATATGATTATAGTTCAACTGGAAGAACTAAACGCATAAATAATGAAGTGGAACCAGGAGTATCATATTTAGAAGATTTTGAAGATAATTTTGGTAATTCACAATTACAAGGAATGACACAAGATAAATTATTAAAAGAAATTCAAAATGAATTTGATGATACAATAAATTCAATAGAGACATATGGAGGTTTTTGGATAGGAAGGTATGAAACTGGAAATTCAGAAACAAAATTGCCTGTTACTAAAAGAATGACAAAAATAGACTACACTTCTAATTGGTATATGGCATACAAAAATATTCAAAGAATGGGAACAGGAGAAAATGTAAAAACAAGTATGTTATTTGGTTGTTTGTGGGATGAAACATTACAATGGTTTATAGATACTGGAAGTAAAAAATATGAAGATATGATTAATTCATCAAGTTGGGGAGTTTATGATGGAACAACATTTGATTATAAAAAAGCAGATGGAACAACTGTAACAAAAAAAGCAAATCAAAGTATAACAGTGCCAACAGGAAGTACAGAATATAGTAAAAATAATAATATATATGATATGGCTGGAAATAATGAAGATGGTACTTTAGAGGCAATAGGGTATTATAAAGTAATACGTGGAGGAAATTTTTATTTTGATGGATCTTCTTTAGATAAATATCCAGTATCTTGTCGTGACTATGAACATTTATCTGTTGAAATGTTATCTAATACAGCATTCCGAGCATTTTTATATATAAAATAATTTATTATCTAAATATAATATTATATGAGAATATATTTACTGAAAATTTCAATTTTATCTGAATGTCAATGGGGACGGAATTTTTTGATATTGCTAAAAATTTTGTATTTTAGTTTCTGTAAGCATACGAAAATATGTCAAAAAACTCCGTCCCCTATTGACATAATTTTCTTTGAGCACGATAAAAAGTAGAGTTACGACTGAAAATTAATATAAATAGTTTAATGCTAAGAATGGATTCAAATAAACAGTTTTTATCAAAATATATTTTCCCTAGAAGTTTTTTAATTTTGTAAAATTTTTTTATTGTAAATGATAAAAAAAAATAAAAAAAAGTAGATGTTTACGGCTACTCAAATTTGAAGGTTTTCCTTAAATATTTATATATTTACAGATATTTTAAAAAGTGTAATCATTAATATAGAAAATATAGGAAGGAAATTTGTATGAAAAAAAAGAGATTATTATATGTATCTATATTAATATTATGTGCAATAATTTTAAGTTTAATTTGTTTGAATATTAGGAGACATAACAAAGCTAATATAGTTGCTGTACAAAATAATGAGATAAGAAAAGCAATGACATACAATGAAATAACTGCAAGCAATGCTAATGTAGACAACTGCGATTATGTTAAATTTAATAGTTTTTTTACAAGAGATCTTGATGGAGATGGAAATGCAGAAAAATATGATGGAACTTGTAATTATATAGATCAAAAACCAAGTTTATATTTTGATATTAGCGTTGTTAATGAGGGAAAACTCGAAAATGGAAAAATAAAAATCAATGGTAAAAATTTTGATCTTAGTACTTCATTAATAAAAGACGATGTGTTGAAAAATAATTATATTGGGAATGAAATTAATGAGATTGAACTTAATACAATTAATCTTGGAACACAAAAAATTTTTTCTGGTACTATAAGCGCAGATATTAAAAATAATATTAATAATTATAGTGTTGATAATAATGAAGTTATTTTTACTGGTACATGGGTTTCATCAGATGGTAGTAAGAAGATTGAAATTAATAAAGTAATTAATTTAAAAACTGATTGGTATGGTAAAACTTCAACAAGTTCATATGTATTAAATCCAACTAATCATGATATTAATTCAGCAATAGGAAATAATGAAGTTACTCTTGATTTTTATGTTGGATATGAAGAAGTGTCTAATGAATTATTAATAAAAAAACAAGTTACTGAAATTGAGATTCCGGATTTTAATGGTTATGTTGCTACAAGTGTAATAACTAGATCTCCAAATTGTAATTATAACTATGATAAAAATACTAAAATATTAACTATTTCAAGAGATGCAATTGTTGATAATAATGGTTTTATTTCACAAGGTGTTTCTAGATATAATAATTATGAAATTCAAGTAAAATATCCGTTGCAAGCTTATAGTAAATTAGAATCAAAGGATATAGATATTATATTTTCAACTAAAGGATATTATTATGGATATAACAATAATAGTTCTGAATTTACTGAAGAAAATCCTTATGTATCTTCAGAAAGTAGAGATTTCTCACATACATGGTCAGAAAATACTGGATATAAATCAGATTTTTATGTATTTGCCGGAAATTTCATTTGGGATACAGATAGTAATTCAATAAAGAGTGTTATTTCAAAAAGATACCCTTTAAATATTTATAATAATCTTGGAGTAAAAGAAGATGAGAAGGATGAATATATTGTAACTTGGAGAGCTTATACTGGAGAGTCTGAGGAAAATCAAAATGGTGTATATATGCAAGAGAAACAAGAGGACAAATTTTTAAACTCTGATAAAAGTTACATAAGTATGAATAAATATATAAAAACAACAGGTATATATTTTAGAAATCTCGAAGGTTGTTTAAGTGATGATGGTTGGGTAAAGGTTTATGACAAAGATACAAATGAAATCTTACTAACAATAACAAAAGAAAATTTTAAGAAATATGAAAAAGATACACCATATCTTTTTACTAAAAATGTTAAAGGTATAAAGATTGAAACAAGTAAAACAAATTTGAATTCTAGTTTTTTTGTTCATCAGATTAAAGAGATAGATGATGAATTAGTAACAAATGATTTTTCATATAAAGATTTTGAAAAATTAGATTATATAACTACGAGTTTGGATGCGGGATTTTTAACAGAAAATTCAAAGAGACAAGTAAAAAATGATGAGAGTGAGGTTTGTTATGAAGAACCAGTTTCAGTATTAAATTTCACTACAACACCAACTGTTATTTCTAATCAAAATACAGAAAATATTACAATGGAAATTGCTACTGAAACTGATTATTATAATGAGGAAAAATGGGAAAATGGTAGATTTGTTATTGAATTGCCTGAAGAAATAGTAGATGTTGATTTGAATTCTGTTGTATCTGATAATGCAAAGGTTGAAATATCTTCATATGAAGTGTCTGAAACTAATGGAAAAAAATATATAACTGTTTATACAGAAAATGATAAGGCTGAAAATTATAAAATTACTGTTAATGCAGATGTTAGAGCAGATCCTCGTCAAGAAACATCAAGTAAAAATATAAAATTATATGCATACAATGAAAATTGCAACAATTATAGAAATTCTTCAAGTATAGAAGATGTATTAGATATAAATGGAAATGAAGATGTTTTGGAAAAAGTATTATATAAAACATGTGCTTTACAAATTACTGCACCTGAGTCTATAAGTACAGCTCAAATTTTAACAAATTTTGATGATAGCGGAACTGAGGTAGTATCACCACTTACAGCGATTGTTGATAAATCAAATAATATAAAAGAAGCACAAATAAATCAAATAATTATTAATAATTATTCTGGAACAACGAGTAATGTAAAGTTAATCGGAAAAGTTCCTTTTGAGGGAAATAATTTTCAATGTAATGGAAAAGAATATAAGTCAACGTATTCTATTACAATGAAAAGTGGAGGAATTAATTTACCAAGTAGTGTTAAAGAAAAAGCAATAGTTTATTATTCAGTTAATGAAAATGCAACAACGGATTTAACAGATAGTAATAATGAGTGGAAAACTGCTAGTGAGATAAAAGATTGGACAACTATTAAAACATATTTAATAGATTTGAATGATTATGTGCTTCAACCAAAAGAAAAAATAACCTTTAATTATCAAATTCAGATACCAGCAAATATAAAATATAACAGTGTGACTTATAGTACGAATGTAGTTGAATTTTGTTTGGATACAAGTGATGGAAAAGTAAAAAGTAGAACCGAACTAAGCAGATTGGGAATCATGATTGCAAAAAAATATAATTTAAAACTTACTAAGTTTAAATCAGGAACAGAAACAAAAGTAAAAGGTGCTACATATAAGATAACTGATGGAACTGTATCAAAAACAGGTACTACAAATAAATTTGGAATTTTAAATATTTCTAATTTATATCTTGAAAAAGAATATAGTTTAAAAGAAATTCAAACATCTGAAAATTATGTTTTGAATAATGATGAAATAAAATTTAAAATTACAGCAGATAGTCAAGGAGATCTACAAGTAAATACTATTTCAGGTTCTTTGAAGAATGAAGCAACATTAACGAGTGAAAATGGAATGTATTATTTGAATTTAAATGTTGAAGATATTGCTAAATATGATTTGAAAATTTCTAATCAAGGAGATAATGAAACTATAACTGGTGTAAAATATAAATTAACAGGTGGAGAATATGGCGATGTAGGTAGAGTATATACATCTAATTCAAGTGGTATAAATTCAATAATTAATTTGACGTTAGATACAGAATATAAATTGCAGGAAATAAAGTCAGATGGTTATTATATAAATCAAAATACTATTACGTTTAATGTTTCAAGAAATTCTAATAAAAATTTGGTTATTACATCTGATGATGATAGTTTTAAAAATGCAACAATTGTAGAAGAAGAGGGAACAGATAAGGCAATTGTTAATGTAAATGCAGTAAAGGAAAGCATTCCAAGATATACATTAAATATAAAAAAGCAAGATAAAAATGGTAAAAATCATGCAGGAACAAAATATAAATTAACATCAGTTGATACAAATAAGGAAAATTATTATGTTACAGATGGAAATGGAACAGTTTCTATTCCAGATTTATATCAATATGTTAATGGAAAATATTTAACTGGTGAATATATTTTAAAAGAAGTTAGTGATGTAGCAGGATATGTTACAGATTCGAGAGAGATAAAGTTTAAAGCTGAAAAGCAAACTTCAGGAATGGTTATAACAATTTTAGAAGGTGAAGAAGCGTTAAAAAATAAAGAAACTGATATAGATAATATTACATTTGTTTTTGAGAGTAAAGAAGTTTTTAAATTAACTAAAACAGGTGGAAATAATAAATTATTACCTAATGCATTATTTAAGATAAGTGATATAAATGGAGATCCAGCTTATGATGTTAATGGAAATATAATAGGAGAACCTTATGGAATATTGCCACGAAATATAGCTTTTAAGACAGAGGATACTAATCCATGGACTATTAGAACTGATGGAACTTGGCAAAGTGGTGGTAAAGGTGTTGCAAATGTAAAGAGCAAGTTAATATCTGATGAGTTTACTTTAACAGAAGATGATAAATTAACATTTGAATGGGCAGTTTCTTCAGAAAGTGCGAATTATGATTATTTATATTATGAAATAAATAACATTACTGATAATACCGTTATAGGAGGAACTTCAACTAAAATTGGAGGTTACGGTTCTTCTGATACATATGAAAGTTTAAAATTTACAACGAATGAAATAAGTTTGACACCAGGAACATATACAATTACTTTTACATATAGAAAAGATATTGCAACTGATGGAGGATTGGATTCTGGCTTTGTTAAAAATGTTAAACTAGTTGGAAATGGATATTATGGACTTACAACAGATGAAAATGGTGAGTTTGAAATAAATTTTTCAGAGGGCATGTATAAGATAACTGAAATGCAAGCCCCTGAAGGCTATGAGCTATCAGAGAATGAAGAAGATAGGACATATTATGTTGGTATTGGTGCTAGTAGAGATGAAGAAACAGAATTTAATTTAAAATATGCTAAATCCATTACAGGGGCTGGTTCTGAAAATATTTATGATATTGAAAATACTTCTGATGGAGGATATATTGTTGCTGGAAGTTTTTCTGGAGATTTAGATGTTAATGCTGATAAAACGGTTGATGCAACTGCAATAGGTGGATTTGATAATTTAGTTGTAAAATATGATAAAAATGGAAAGGTGGAATGGTTTAAGAATTTTGGAACAAAACTAAATGATGAATTAAATAGTATTAATGTTTTAGATAATGGCGGTTATATAGTAAGTGGATATGAATATAGTGAAAGTTCAGAGAATGCTACTTTGACTAAATTAGATAATTATGGAAATGAAATTTGGAAAAAGACGATAGGCGGTATATATGAAGATAAAATGGAAGATGCCATAGAATTAACTAATGGAGATATAGTTTCAATTGGTAGATTTGCTAGTCCTTCAATAACTATTAATGGGACAACAATAACAAATAATGGTATAAATAATGGATTTATAATTTGTTATGATACTAACGGAAATTATAAATGGTATAAAAAAATTTCTGGAAGTGGAGATATTGATCTAACATCAATAACAGAAAGTTCAAAAGGAATTGTTGTGTCTGTTAACTATGTTAAAGATATAACTATTGATGGAAATACTATTTCAAATGCTGGTTATCAAGATTCTGTACTTATTGCTCTTTCAACAAATGGGACATATCAATGGAATAAAACGATTGGTGGTGTTGGTACTGAAGAAATATCAAAGGTTATAACTGATAATGAAGATAATATAATTGCGGTAGGAGGATTTGGAAGTGAACTAAAATTTGGAGCAAATACAATAACTCCAACAAAACCAGATGATGAAGAAATGGGTGATGCAAATGCAATAATGTTAAAGTTTTCATCTACTAATGGTGAATATATTTCAAATTACACATTTGGAAGCAAATATAGAGATCAAAAATTAACTTCAGCTGTTGCTTCAGCTGATGGTGGAGTTATACTTAGTGGATGGTATTATAATAACAATATCGATTTTGATGGAGATGGAGTATATGATGTTACTGAAACAGGTAATAGAAATGATGGAATTATTGTAAAATTAAACGATCAAAACAAGGTAGAATGGTATAGGAAAATTGTTGGAGATTCATATGATTCACCATATGGTATTACTCAATTAATGGATAAATCAATTGTTGTTGCAGGAAACTTTTTTAGTACATCATTATCAGTTTGTGATAAGAATGATGTATTAACTTCTCAAGGTAACAATGATGCTTTTATTTTAAATTTGGATGAGATTGTTACTTCTGCAGAAGTTCCAGAAATTCAAGAAATTAATGTTACAAATAATTTGGAAGAATATAGTATAGTTGCTGAAATTGGAGAGAATTCCGAAGGAAATAGAGATGGAGGAACAATAACTGGTACATCTATACAAAATAATTTGAAATTAGTTGAAAAAGTAAAGTATGGTCATGATGGATTGATACCAATAGTAATTACTCCTAAAACTAATTATTCGGTTTATAGTATTGAAGTTAATGGAAAAACTATTGATTTTAAAGCTGGTGAAAATGGAGTGGTTACAATACCAGTATTTACTGATGTAAAAAGTGATTATAATGTTAAAGTAGTATTTGAAAAAGATATTCCAACTGTAATTGTTCATCATTATATAAAAGATAGAGCAGGAAATTACACAACAAATAAATTGGTAGATGATGAATATTTCAATGGAAAAGTAGGAGAAAAATACGAAACTGTACCAAAAATTGATATTGAAGGATATCAATTAGAAAAAGATTCAAATGGAAATTATGTAGTACCAGCAAATGCAAATGGACAATATACTAAAACTAATATAGTTGTAACATATTATTATGAAGAAGTACCACTTACTTTAACTGTTCATCATTATTTAGAAGGAACAGATAGTCAGCTGGCAAAAGATGAAATTTCTAAGCTGTATAAGGATTCAGATTATACAACTTCACCAAGTAATGAATTACTTAAGAGATATACGTTAGTTTCTTCATCAACGAGAGTAACACCTGAAAGTGCTGGAACTACTGGAAAAATTCAGAAAAATACTGAAGTAAGCTATTATTACAAATTAAAGGAATACAAAATAACTACAGAAGTTAAAGAACATGATGAAACAGATATAGCCGGAAATACTATCAAAGTTAAAGGTGGAAGTATTTCTGGAGAAGGAATGTTACCTTATGAAACAGTTACAATAAATCAAAATAGCACAAAAGATATAACAATGACAGCAGATGAAGGATATCAAGTTAAATCAATAACAATTCAATCAATTGATGATAATGGAAATGTAACTGAAAAAAGTATTAATATTAATGGAAAAAATAAGACATATGATTTAGATAAATTTAGTAATATAACATCAAATAAAAATATTATTGTTGAATATGAAAAAATTGTAGGAACAGTAACAGTACATCATTACATTGAAGGAACAACAAATAGAGTAACATTAGCAGATGGAAGTATAGCAGAAGATGAAATTAAAACTGGAAAAGTAGGAGATATATATGCTACAAAAGCAAAAGATAATGTATCAGATTCATATGATTTAATTTCTGAACCAGAAAATAGCAGTGGAAACTATATAGAAGGAAACATAGAAGTAATATATTATTATAGATTAAAAGCAACATCAGTATTAGTACATTACTATATAGAAGGAACAACAACAAGTTTAGCAGATGATGTTACAATAAATGGAAAAGTAGGAGATTTATATACAACAAGTTTAGCAAATGTGGAAAGTAAGTATGAATTAGTTGCAACACCTGCAAATGCAAATGGAACAATGACTATAGATCAAATAGTTGTAAACTACTATTATAGATTAAAAGATACATCAGTTTTAGTACATCACTATAAAGAAGGGACAACAGTAAAAGTTGCTGAAGATGTAACTATAAATGGAAAAATTGATGAGTCATATGCAACAACAATAGCAGAAGATTTGCCAGAATATTATGAATTGGTTACTGCGCCAACAAATAAAACTGGAAAAATGACAGAAGAACAAATAGTAGTAACGTATTATTACAAATTAAAGAAATATCCATATACAGTAAACTACGTAGAAAAAGGCACAAATAAAGTATTGCATACAGCCAAAACAGGAGCAGAGCAGGATTGGGGAACAATAATAAATACAACAAATGAAGTAATAGACATAGATGGATATAGTTATAATTCAGCAGACAAAGATAGTTTGACCATAGGAGTAACAGGAAATGTAATAAATATATATTATGAAAAAGTAACAGGATTAA
>ERZ824488.2283-NODE-2283-length-17637-cov-5.653680_pt1 | contig 17637 bp, 15 predicted proteins | sample MGYA00519936_ERZ824488 | MGnify/ENA primary metagenome ERZ824488 (study PRJEB31778, sample SAMEA3449153) | human gut metagenome | biome: human gut; feature: human-associated habitat; material: faeces | place: United Kingdom | collected 2010/2012 ... | reverse complement strand
GGAGCCCCGCCATGCCGAGCCAAAGACCTCGCTCGTTTGCTCTCCTCGCGTTCCGTAGTAGACGAGCAGGCCCGCAGCCCGGCGCTCCAGCACAACGACGCGCTCGTCTCCCCCGCACCGTTCTCTTAGCACCACGCACCGCTCGAGCAGCCTGATTCCCGTATCGCCCATGTCCGCATCTCCTCTCTCGCGCCTAATCGCTGAGAGCATACGACCCGTTGCGGACATGAAATCGAACTTGTGTTTGCCTTATGGAGACCGGCCCGTCGCTCCCCCTGCGCTACAAACAAAAAAAGGGGCCGCCGCAAAGCGACGACCCCAGGCACGGTGTTGCCCGTCTGCCGTTAGTCGATGGAGACCTTCGTGACGTTGGCCTTCTCGTCCTGCTTGGGAACGTTGACGGTCAGAATGCCGTCCGCAAGCCTGGCGGAGAGACCCGCGGTGGCGGCGTCCTTCAGGAAGACGCCACGCGTGCAGGTGTACTCGCCGGTCTCACGCTGCAGGTAGTTCTTGGCCTTCTGCTCGTCAGAGTCCTTCTTGTCCACCGTGATGGACAGACGGCCCTCGTTGAGCTCAACGTCAATCTGGTCACGCGTGACACCGGGGACATGGGCGCTGATGACGTACTTGTCGCCCGCGTCCTCGACGTCCATCTTGAAGTCTGCCGGCGTGGACACCGGAGCCAGGAAGCTGTCGAAGACGTCATCGAACGGGAAGACCGAACGCGCGAGCCTGTTGTAACGATCGTAAGGAATCATGCTTGCCATGGTTACCAACTCCTCTTGTTGGATGCGGGCGCCCCGCAGATCCTGCGCCCCTCGTTTCATCAGTTGTTGTTCCCGCCTGACATGGTTCTATTCATCGTCACGCAAGATTTCTCAATTATTTTGCTAATAAAACCTAAGCGTGTTTGACTTAGGTTCAAGGACGCCAGGCATCGCGCAAACCTTTCAGGAGGCTTTGGGAGGCATGTCGGATTCAAGGGGCCGCAAGAGAGCGCCGTCGGGACCCACGGGGCGGGGTACACTCTGTTGAGTTACAGCGAGTCCCGAAAGAGGATGCATGGGCACGGACGACATGAACGAACTCGAACCAGAGGAGCCCACCTTCGAGCAGGCGAGCCAGGAGGCTCCCACATCGGAGGCACGCGAGGAGCACGAGCCGGCTCCCCGACCCGCCTACGTACGCGAGCCCAGGCACCACAAGAGCCAGCCACCCGTGAATGACGTCCAGGCGGACGAGACGTACGACAACCAGTACTCCCACGAGTCCGGCTACACGCTCTCGACGCGCAATCGCATGTCGCGCGGCGCCTATCGCAGCGCCCGCTCCCAGGAGACGAAGGTCCGTCAGGAGCTCAAGTATGGCCAGTACCTCTCCGTTCCCAAGGGAAGCCGCGAGATCTTTGGCTCGCGGGAGCGCCAGCAGCGCCGCACGATCGCGACGGTCGCCGTCGTGGTAGCGGTTATCGCGATCGTCGCATTGCTCGTCGTTCTGTTCCTCCAGTAGAGGGTTCCCCAGAGACGAATCGAGGCCCGCCTGGCACGTGTCAGGCGGGCCTCGTCATAGGGCGCTAGCTCCAGGGGTCGCGCTCGAACATGGGCTCGGGCGCCGGCCTGCGATCAGAGTAGGGATCGTAGCCGTCATCGTCCTCGTTCTCCGCACGAACACACGGGTCCGCGGGCATCGGCGCCGCAGCATCATGACGCTCGTGGGCGGCTTCGCGCGTCGCCGGCTTCTTCTCGTCACTCATGGCTCCCCCATCAGTCCGAGCCCAGGGCATACGCGAGGTACACCCCAAGCGAGTCACCGTACTTGCTCAGGTCAACGTCATCGTACAGGCCGGCGGGAGCGCACGTCACCACGACGCCTCGCTCACGCACAAGGATGGCCCAGACGAAAGCATCCTGCTCGCCATATCCCACGACGTAGCGACGGGACGGCGCGGCGGTGCCCGTGGCGCGTGCCACGTCATCCCCCGAGAGCGTTCCCTCGAGGCTCTCCAGTCCGCAGCGCGTGGCCCATGTTGAGACGGTCGCGGCGTTCACCTGCGGGTCCGCATCGTCCCCGGTCAGGGCGGGCTCAAAGCGCACGCCAGCAATCGGCGAGCCCTGGGCAAGCACGTCACTCGTGAACAGGCTCCCGAGGAACACTCCATGGGTAGGCGAGAGAGGCCGGGGCGTAAACGTGAGCGCTCCCACGCCCGCCTTCTTCCAGCCGGTCTCGGCATACTCGCCCTGCGCAAGCGAGCCCGCGCCAGACTCCGTGACGCCATACTCGAACGACCAGCCCTTCCAGCCAAGGTAGGCCGAGACGTCCCTCGGATCTGAGGCAAGGTAGTCGGCCACGTGCGTCTCGGAGCTCGCGCCCGGCGCCACGACGGTCACCGTGACCGTGGCGCCCGCGCTTGCGCGCTCCCCCGCCTGGGGCGAGGTGGACAGCACCGTGAGGGAATCCCCCTCGGCCTCCTGCCACTCCACCCTTGACGCGAGGCCAGCCTCGCCTATGACCCTTGCGGCCTCGTCCTGGGAAAGACCCACGACGTCTGGCACGGTGTAGGGCTGGGCCACGACGAGCGTCACCTGCTCGTCGGCCGTGACGACGGAGCCGGCGGCGGGAGCGCACGAGAGCACCGTGCCCTCATCGTCGTCCGAGTTTCTGTACTCGAGGCGCAGGTTCGTGATGCCGGCGTCATCCAGCCGCGAGCGCGCGTCGTCGAGCGAGAGGCCCACGATGGAGGGGACCGTCCTTGGGACGCCCACTCCGAGCTCAACCGTTGAGCCGCGACGCGCCCGCGCGCCCGCCTGGGGATTCGTGTAGAGGGCCATGCCCGCGCCAGAGTCTGTGGGGACGTCCGCCACGCTCACGTCAAAGCCGGCGTCGCGAAGCGCCAAGGTGGCGCCTGCCTCCGTGAGGCCCGTAACGTCAGGGACGCTCACGCCTCCCCAGAGCTCGGCTTGGTAGGTGATTGCCGCCAGCAAAAGGCACAGGGCCACGGCGAGAACGGCGGCAAGGGCGCAGCGGCGGCGCTTGTCGCCATCGGGGGCAGGCGCAGCATCCCGCTCGGGCCCCGGCCCCTCGCCCTCGCCTAGGCTCGTCGTTGCGGCAGGCGCAAGCTCGGTCGTCTCGTCATCGGGGCGCGATTGCGGGGCTGGCATGGGAAGCGTTCCGTCGCCAGTCTCTCGCTCGGGCTCAGGGCGCTTGCCCACGCCACCCGGGAGCAGCTCGGTGGGCTCTGGGGACTGGCCCCCGTCGTCACTCATGGTCGCTCCAATCGGTCGGTTATCGGATGAGGCGAGGTTCGCGTGCCCGGGACAGAAAGAGCGCCCGGGGCCACAAGGGCCTCGGGCGCTATCATCCCACGTTTCTCGCCCTGGCCGGGTGGGCACGCTACTCGACCTCGTCGGGCCTCACGGCGGCACCCGCGGGCTTGGCCGCCACGCGCTCGGCGTAGAAGTCGTTGTCATCGCGGACGTCCACACGCACGGTGTCGCCCTCGTGCAGCTCGCCAGCGATGATGAGGTTCGCAACGTTGTCCACGACCTGCCTCTGGATGAGGCGCTTGAGCGGACGCGCGCCGTAGACCGGGTCGAGGCCGTCAAGCGCAAGCGCCTGGATGGCCGCCGGAGTGAGCTCAAGCGAAATGCGCTCGTTGTCGAGGCGCTCGCGCACGCCCTTGAGCTGGATGTCGACGATCTTCTCGATGTCATCGAGGCCCAGCGGATGGAACACGACGATGTCGTCGATGCGGTTGAGGAACTCGGGCTTGAACGTGGCACGCAGCGAATCCTGAATCCTGTTCGTAAACTCGGCGAGCTTCTTCGACGCGGTAGCCACGTCGGCCTTCAACATGCCTTCCATCATCTCGCCCATCGACTCGTTCTCCTTCGCGAAGTCGCGAATCTCCTGGCTGGCGATGTTGCTCGTCATGATGATGATGGCGTTCTTGAAGCTAACCACACGCCCCTGGCCGTCCGTCAGGCGGCCGTCATCGAGCACCTGCAGAAGCACGTTGAACACATCCGGGTGCGCCTTCTCGATCTCGTCGAGCAGCACGACCGAATAGGGCTTGCGGCGCACGGCCTCGGTGAGCTGGCCGCCCTCGTCGTAGCCGACGTATCCCGGAGGCGCGCCGATCAGACGCGAAACGGAGAACTTCTCCATATACTCGGTCATATCGATGCGCACGATGTTGTGCTCGTCGTCAAAGAGGCATTCGGCAAGGGACTTCGCAAGCTCGGTCTTGCCGACACCCGTGGGGCCGAGGAACAGGAAGCTGCCGATCGGGCGGTTCGGGTCGGCGATGCCGGCGCGGGAGCGGAGAATGGCCTCCGTGACCTTCTGCACAGCCTCGTCCTGACCGACGACACGGCGGTGGAGATAATCATCCAGATGCAGGAGCTTTTCGCGCTCGCCCTCGACGAGGCGCGCCACGGGGATACCCGTCCAGCGCGCGACAATGGCGGCGATCTCTTCCTCGGTAACGGTGTCGTGCACCATGGAGTTCTGCTTCTTTTCCTCCGAGGCTTTCACGGCCTCGGCGAGCTTTTTCTCCAGCGCGGGCAGCTCGGAGTATTTGAGCCGGGCCGCCGTCTCATACTCGTAGCGCAGCTGCGCGTTTTCGATGTCCGCGTGGAGCTTTTCGATCTCGCCCTTGAGCTTTTTGACCTCGTCCACGCTGTTCTTTTCGCTTTCCCAGCGCGCCTTCATCTCATTGAACTTGTCCTTGAGATTGGCGAGCTCTTCGCGCAGCTTGGCGAGACGGTCCTGGCTGAGCTGGTCGTCCTCCTTCTTGAGCGCCATTTCCTCGATTTCGAGCTGCATGATCTTGCGGCGGATGCCGTCGAGCTCCTCAGGCATGGAATCGATCTCCGTGCGGATCTGGGCGCACGCCTCATCCACAAGGTCAATGGCCTTATCGGGGAGGAAACGGTCGGTGATGTAGCGGTTGGAGAGCGTCGCGGCAGCGACAAGCGCGTTATCGTGGATACGCACGCCGTGATAGACCTCGTAGCGCTCCTTCAGACCGCGGAGAATGGAGATCGTGTCCTCGACCGTCGGCTCATCCACCTGCACGGGCTGGAAGCGGCGCTCGAGCGCGGCGTCCTTTTCGATATACTTGCGGTACTCATCGAGCGTCGTGGCGCCGATGCAGTGCAGCTCGCCGCGGGCGAGCATCGGCTTCAAGAGGTTTCCGGCGTCCATGCTGCCCTCGGTCTTGCCCGCGCCGACGATGGTGTGCAGCTCATCGATGAAGAGGATGATGCCGCCCTCGCTCTTGCGGACTTCCTCGAGCACGGCTTTGAGCCGTTCCTCAAATTCGCCGCGGTACTTGGCGCCCGCGATCAGCGCGCCCATGTCGAGCGAGAAAATGGTCTTGTCCTTGAGTCCTTCGGGCACGTCGCCGCGCACGATGCGCTGCGCCAGCCCCTCGGCGATGGCGGTTTTGCCGACGCCCGGCTCGCCGATGAGCACGGGGTTGTTCTTCGTTTTACGCGAGAGAATGCGGATGACATTCCGGATCTCGTTATCACGGCCGATCACGGGGTCGAGCTCGTTTTCGCGGGCGCGCTTGACGAGATCGGTGCCGTATTTGGCGAGAGCATCATAGGTGCTCTCCGGGTTATCGCCGGTCACAGGACCGGTCTTGACCTTGGAAAGCGCCTCGGTGAAGGCGGTCTTCGTGATGCCGTGGTCGGAGAAAATACGCTTGATCGCCGGCGTGGCGGCGGCGAAGATGCCGATCATCAGATGCTCGACGGAGATGTACTCGTCGCCCATCGATTTGGCGGCTTTCTCGGCGGCATTGATGGCACGGTCGCACTCCGGGGAGAGATACACCTCGCTCACATTGCCGACCTTCGGCAGCGCGGCGATGGCGGTATCGAGCTCGGAGAGGACGGCGTTGCAGTCCACTTTCATTTTGCCGAGCAGGGACGGGATCAGCCCGCCGTCCTGATCGACGAGAGCATAGAGAAGATGCTCGGGGGTGATATAGTTGTTGCGGTTTTCCTCCGCCATGGATTTGGCGGTGCGGACCGCGTCCAGACTTTTCTGGGTGAATTTTTCAGCGTTCATGAAAATCCCTCCTTAATAAATTAAGAGAAGAAATGGTATACAGGATTAAATCAGCACGGCGGCGCGGCGCATCTGCGTGAACCACTCGCGCTCGATAGCGCGCGCATCCAGCTCGCCGCTCACATAGCCCTTCATCAGCCGGTCAAAGAGCTGGATGTATTCGCTGATAGCCTGCGCCAGCTCGTCGGCGGTGCAGTCCTTGGTGGGCGGCGCGATGGAACGGACGAATTTGCCGTCGTACAGCGCATACTGCCGCTCCGTTCCGGCGGGCAAGTGCGTATCTTCGATACGCTTCCAGAGCCGGAAAAACTCCGTCATCGCGCGGATGAGCGCTTCGGACTGCGTGCGGAAAAGCACCGTCAGCTCGCCGATGGAGTTTTCGTCGCCGCCGTGCAGCTCCAGCTCGTACTTGACCGTCGGGCGGTATTTATACTGCAGAGAGCTTTTGAGCGACATCGTGCTGCTGTTCGGCGAGAAAAACGGCACAAGCTCACGCGAGGGGCTGATGAGCTGCTCAAGCGCGGAGAAAATGTCGTTGATGCGGCGCTCCGGCGTCGTATAGTTCACATATTCGGCGAGGATCTGATTGATGAGATTCGACCGGCTCGTCCCCAGCCGGTGCGCGAGCGCGTCCACCTCGCGGACGACCTCCTCGTTGAGCATCAGACTGTACAATGTCTTTTTCAAAAGGAACCATCTCCTTTGACCTATTTTGACCTTTTGATCATAGTATAGCACAAGAAAAACTTTTGTCAATAGTTTTATATAAATTATTTTTCAAATTATATTTTCTTTGTCGCGGTTTTCAGCATTTACTTTCCACAGGAGGTTCGTCTCCCCGCGCGAAAAACCCCTCCGTCTTTTGCCCGCGGCAAAAGACACCTCCCCTGTTAGGGGAGGCAAGCAGGTTATCGGAATACTATCTTGGCTCCCCTAACAGGGGAGCTGGCAGCCGTCAGGCTGACTGAAGGGTTTTTCTCACCACGCGAACCAAGCAGAACGCCCCGGCCGCAGCCGGGGCGCTTTCCTTTATTTATAGGGACTGTAATCCGGCAATATAGCCGAGGCGGCGTAGGTGTCGATCATGTAGACCGAGGCATCGCCCACCATGGTAGCGTAGCCGGGAAGAACGTTGGCTTCAATATCGCCGCTCATGCCCTTCAGGAGCACGCGCGCCATCCAGACGATGTTGCGCACCGAGAGGTCGGTCGTGAGATTTTCCTGATATATGCGCCAGAGCCCCGGCAGCGCAGCGAGCGTTTTCGGCCGCAGCCACTGCTTCATGGCGGTCTTCATCACCGCGCGCTGCACCTCCGTGCGGCCGATGTCGGCATTGGCGTATCCCGAGCGGAAACGCACGACCCACATGAGCTGCTCGCCGGTCAGGTGCTGCTCGCCGGCTTTCAGATGGATGAAAAGGTTCTGGTCGGGATCGTCGTAGTCCATGTCCATGGGCACGTCAAAATCCAGCCCGCCGAGAAGATCGACCGCCTCCACAAAGGCGCTGAGATTAACGAGCGCATAGCCGTCCGGCATGAAGCCGACGACGTTTTTCACCTGCTCCATGAGCTGCTCCATGCCCTTTTCCCCGCCGCCGACCGCGCCGTAGGCCGAGTTGATCTTCGGCACATAGTAGGCAGGCGCATAGGTGTCGCGCGGGATGCTCAAAAGGCGGATGCTTCCCTCGTTCCGGTCGAGCGTCAGGAGAAGGATCGTGTCGGTTCGCGTGCCGTCCTCGTCCGTGCCGCAGAGAAGTACCGTGCTGCGGCCCGAAATACGCTCAAGGTTATCCGGATTTCGCACCGGCGCTTTGCCGATGACCACCAGCGCGACGATCGCAAGCACGATGACCGTGACAAGAAACCGCAGAAAGCCCCCTTTGCGGCGGCGCTTTTTCTTTTTCGGCTTCTCTTTCGGCTCCTCCAGCGTTTCGGCGCGGTCCTCAGGGGCATAGGAAACGTCGTTCTCTTCCTCCTCCGGCTCGTCCGCGTCGTCGGCATAGTCTTCGCCGTACTTCTCTTCGTATTCTTCGCCTTCCTCGTCCGCGGCGCGCTCCTCGCGCTCGCGCTGGGCGTAGTAGGCATCGCGCTGCGCATAGTAGGCGTCCCGGCGGGCGTAGTAGGCGTCGCGCTCGGCATAGTATTCTTCCCGCGCTTCCGGCGAGAGATGCCGTCCCGCGGCGGGATATTCCTCCGGCGGAGTATTCCAGTCGGCGAAATAGTCCTCCTGCGGTGTGCCGTCCCAATTGGCAGGCGTTCGGTTTGTATTGTCGCTTTGTTTCATGGTGTTTCGTTCCTAAAAGCATTTTATGATATTCGTTAGACGGTTTTCGCCATCCGGGAGTTCATTGTAGCAGGGTTTTTGCCATAGAGCAAGAAAAAACGCGCGTACCGGAAAACCGATACGCGCGTTTTTATTGGATCGGGTCGATCAGCCGATGCCGCCGAGCGCCGCGCCTGCAACCAGCGCGATAACGCAGAGGATGCAGTACACATACTTGGCAAGCGGATAGAACCAGCCGCCGATCGGGGATTTGAGGCCATGGTTGACCTCCTTGAGCGCAAAGTCCTTTCCCGCGACCCAGAAGAACATCACGCCGGCCAACAGCGCGCCAAGCGGACAAATGTAGATGGAGACGACATCCATCCACTCGGAGGTGATCTTCTGGATAAAAATGGCAACAATGCCGCCCACAGCGAGAATGATCGCCGTTGCAGGGACGCGCTTGAGCTTCAGGTTGTCCTGCAGCGTTGCGACCGGAGCCTCATACAGGTTGATAATGGAGCTCAAGCCGGCAAACAGGACGCAGATGAAGAAGATAACGCCGATGATACGGCCGCCGGGCATACCGTTAAGAACGTTGACGAGCCACACGAACATGAGCCCCGGGCCGCCTTTCTCCAGAGGAGCGCCGCCCGCCGCCATCGCAGGGATGATGACGAATGCCGCAAGGAGAGCCGCGAGCGTATCGAACACGGCAACGTTTCTCGCGGAGGTCACGATGTTCTCATTCTTCGGCAGATAGGAGCCGTAGATGACCGAACCGTTACCGGCGACGGACAGAGAGAAGAACGCCTGGCCGAAGGCGAAAATCCACACCAGCGGGTTGAGCAGCCCTTTGGGGTCGAGCGTGAAGATGTACTTGTAGCCGGCGCCGGAGCCGGGAAGAAACGCGATATAAACGCCGAGAACCACAAACAGGACAAACAGCGCCGGCATCATGATCTTATTGGCTTTTTCAATGCCGCCGGATACGCCCAGCGCCATGATGGCAAAGGAAGCGAGGATCGCAACAATGATGCAGGGGACGTTATTCACCGCGACAACGTCAAAGTGGCCGCCGATGGACGCCATGTCCTGTCCCATTGCATGCATATCGCCGGTGATGGAGATAAAGGTGTACTTGAAGATCCAGCCCATGACGACCGTGTAACCGATCGCGAGAGCCATAGAGCCGATGACCGGGATAAGGCCGATGCCTTCGCCGATCTTGCGGTTGCCGCGGAGAGCCGTGCATTCGCCGAAAGCGCCGATGGGGCCGGCGCCGGTCGCACGGCCGAGAGCAAACTCGCCGATAACGCCGGTAGAACCAATCAGGAGAACGCAGATGAAGTACGGGATAAGAAACGTCATTCCGCCCCATACCGAGACCATGATGGGGAAGCGCCAGATGTTGCCCATGCCGACGGCGGAACCGATGCAGGCGAGGATGAAACCCCACCGGCTGGCAAAGCCGTCACGGTTTGAGGTAAGCTGTTTGTCTGCCATTGATTTTCCCTCCAATAATTTGATGGATTCGACTGACGCACGACGCCGGTGGGGACCGGCGTCGTGCCGTCCGGGTTCGCTGGTATGCGCTTTCTCAGTTTCTCCGGGGTTTTGCTTTACTTCTTCTTACTTCTTACTTCTCTTCGTTGGGGTAGGGCTCAAGGAACGCGTGGAAGTGGCGCATCGGGAGATTGTGGCCCCAAATGATGCGCATGTTGGGGATGGATTCGCGGTCTTCATACAGCGCTTTGACAGCGGCGATGACGTAGTCCAGATGCTCCTGGGTGAGACGGCTGCGGTCGATGGCAAAACGGACGACGTTCGCCAGCTCCGCCTGCTGCTCGGGGGTCTTGAGGTCGTATTCCATGGAGTAGTCGCCGAGCTCGGAGACGCGGATGCCGTAGCGGCGGATCAGCTCAAGCGAGAAGCCCTCGCCCGCGAAGGTCTCGTGGCCGCGCTTGCCGTCGAAGAACTCGTCCATGTTGATGTACACGGCGTGGCCGCCGGCGGGAAGAACGACGCCCTTGACGCCCGCTTTGTAGAAGCCCTGCGCGAGATATTCGCACTGGGACACGCGCTCGTGCATGTAGTTGAAGTCGCAGCTCTCGTACATGCCGACGGACAGAGCCATGATGTCACGGCCGGACATGCCGCCGTAGGAGTCGTTGCCGTAGCAGGAGATCTGCTTGACTTTCAGCAGAACGCCGACGTCGGTCTTGACGGTGCCGTCCTCGTTGAAGTCGGAGAATTTCTGCCAGAACAGGCCCTTGTCGCGGAACGCGACCATGCCGCCCATGTTGGCGTGGCCGTCCTTCTTCGCGGACATGCAGAAGCCGTCGCAGTAGGAGAACATCTCGGTGGCGATCTCGGCGATGGACTTGTCGCGGTAGCCCTCTTCGTTCATCTTGATGAAGTAGGCGTTCTCCGCCCAGCGGGCCACGTCGAAGATCAGGGGGATGTCGTACTTGCGGGACACGCGGTTGATCTCACGGATGTTGCCCATGGAGACCGGCTGGCCGCAGATCGGGTTATTGGTGATACAGGTGAAGATCAGGGGAACATTTTCCGGACCGACGCCCTGGATGAGCTGTTCGAGCTTTTCAATGTCCATGTTGCCCTTGAACGGGTTCTTCTCGTACTTGCCGCCTTCGGGAATTTCGTAAAGGAGTTCCTTGTGGTAGAGGTTTCTGGGGATGGAGCCCATCTGCTTGATGTTGCCCTCGGTAGTGTCGAAGTGGCCGTTGGAGGGGATCGTGAACACCTTGCCCGGATGACGCTGGGCGAGGATCTTCTTGACGATCTCCATCAGGACGGACTCCGCGGCACGGCCCTGCTGGATGATGAAGGTGTTGGGGCGCTCCATCTGGGCGGCGCCGCCGTTGAACAGTCCGCCTTCGTACTCGGGAAGGTAGACGTTCTCCATCATGGTCTCCACGTCGCGGCAGTCGGTGCGGACATAGTCGATGATCTTCTTCCAGTTCTTCTCGCCGCCGCGCTCGAAGATGTCGCGGAAGGTGTCGAGAAGGACGTAGTAGCCGGTGTTGCGGCCGTAGGCCTCGTCGCCGAGGAACAGGGACGCCCACTGCTGGTTGGTCATCGCGGTGGTGCCGGAGTCGGAGAGCATATCAACCGTCAGCATGCCGGCGGGGAAGGCAAACTCGTTGTAATGCGTTGCCTTCAGGACGCGCTCACGCTGTTCGACCGTGACATCGGGAATGTCGCGGACGGCGAACGTGAAATGATGGGGCGCGGGAACGTTCAGGGGATACTCTTTACTCATAATACTGACCTCCATAATGTTGGCGCATTGCGCCTTTTGTTTTGGAGATACCCCGGTCGTCGCAGACAGCTCGCTGCCGGCGCCTGGCGGACAGTATCAGATCGACGAAAGAAATTAAAGGACGGCGATGCACTCGATCTCAACGAGCGCGTCCTTGGGGAGGCGGGCGACTTCGACCGCGCTGCGCGCCGGATAGTCCCCGGCAAAGAACGTGGCGTAAACGCCGTTCATGGCAGCGAAGTTGTTCATGTCGCTCAGGAAAACGGTGGTTTTGATGACGTTTTCCATGGTTGCGCCGGAAGCCTCGAGGACGGCCTTGCAGTTTTCAAGAGACTTGCGGGTCTGCTCCTCGATCGTGGCGGGGAACGCACCGGTGGCCATGTCAATGGGAAGCTGGCCGGACGTGATGATCAGGCTGCCCGCCCGGATGCCCTGCGAATACGGGCCGATCGCCGCGGGGGCCTTTTCGGTTGCGATAACGTTTTTCAATTCTGGTTTTCACCTCCTTGGTGTGAGAACAGTTTATCATCGCCGCAAAACGCTGTCAATATAAATCACAAATCTTTTCAAAGTCTAAATATATTTTTGTTCATTGCTCACAAATTTTAGTAGAAAAAACTTATATAACGAGAAACTTTCTTCTCGTTGTGAGAAAATTCCCGAAAAATCGCGGTTTTTTTCTTGTCTCGGGCATTTTGGTATGGTAGTATGAGAATCACCGCACTCCAAGGGAGGTACAAAACCCATGACGGAACAACTGCTTTTGCACTATACAAGGCTTGTTGAGTTTCTCGGTCATGTTCTCGGGCCGGATTATGAGATCATTCTGCATGAAATTTTGCCGGAGCAGAGCCGCGTTGCCGCGATCGCCAACGGCGGCATCAGCGGACGGGACGTAGGCGCGCCGATCACCAACGCGGCGCTGCGCATGATCATGCAGAAGCAATATGAATCCAACAACTATATTATTAATTATACGGGCCAGTTATCCAACGGAAAAACGCTCCGTTCGAGCACGATGTTCATCAAGGACGGCGGAAAGCTCGTGGGGCTTTTGTGCGTCAACTTTGACGACAGCCGCTTCCATGAGGTCAGCGACACCATCCTCCGACTGGTGCACCCGGACGACTTTGTCCACCGTCACTACTTCCCAGACGACGCGCCCGCCAAGCAGCCCGCCGCGCCGCAGCATGCCGCCGCGCAGCCGGCGGAGCATTTCCAGTCCGACATGAACGGGCTGATGGAGGACCTGTTCGCAACTGTGACGAGGGACGCCGGCGTGCCGCTGCGCCGTCTGACGCAGGCCGAGCGCGCCGAGATCGTCGCGCGGCTCTATGAGCAGGGCATGTTCGAGCTGCGCGGCGCGGTGCAGTTCACCGTGGAAAAGCTCGGCTGCTCGCAGGCGAGCGTATACCGGTATATAAAGAACGCCAAAGCCGCGGAGGAACAAAAAAACGCCTCCCTCTGACGAGGGAGGCGGCAAAATTGATATTTTGACGGAGGGAGAGAAAGACGTTCGACGCGGAAAACACCGTTTTTCTCTCCCTCCGTCTTGTTTCGCTCGACAGCTCTCTCGTCAGAGGGAGCCATAAGCGGCGCAGATGAAAAGGCTTATCACGCCGTCGCTTTCTTCCCGGCGGCGCGGAGAATGAAGCCGAGGACAAGGCCGACGACGGCAGGAATGAGCCAGAAGAGACCGATGTCGAAAAGCGGCAGGCTCTCCTTGCAGAAGGCGACAAAGCCGTTCACATGCAGGAAGGCACGCGCCCCGTCCGGCAGCGCGGCGAGCAGATCCAGCACCGCCGCGGCCAGCGTGAACGCCGTGACCGAAACGAACACTCGCTTGTCGTAGTCAAAGAAATGTCCGAACAGGCTCAGCAGCATGAGCGTGATGGTGAGCGGGTAGAGGAACATGAGCACCGGCACGGAATATTCGATGATCTGCGTCAGGCCGACGTTGGTGATCAGCAGCGACACGACGCTGAACACGATCGCCCACGCCTTATAGCTCATGGACTTCGGGAACAGGACGCGGAAGATCTCCGCACAGCTCGTGACAAGGCCGATGGCCGTCTTGAGACAGGCGAGCGTCACCGTAACGGCGAGGATGACCTGTCCGGCGGTACCGAAATAGTATCCGGCGATATCCGCAAGCGCGATGCCGCCGTTTGCGCTCACGGCGAACGCGCCGCGGCTCTGCGCGCCGATGATCGTCATGGCAAGATAGATGAGCCCCATAAACACGCACGAGAACACGCCCGCGCGCACGGTGTTGCCCGCGACGGCGGCGTCGTGCTTAATGCCCAGATCGCGGATGACGCCCACAACAATCACGCCGAACGCCAGCGAGGCAAGCGCGTCCATCGTATTGTAGCCGTCCAGAAAACCGGCGGAGAAGACGCTGGTGGCGTATGCGCCCTCCGGCGCGACCGACGAAACGGCAGCGACAGGCTTTACGAGCGCCGTGACAACGAGCACGGCAAGGAACACAAGGAACAGCGGGTTGATGATCCGCCCGACCCATGTGAGGATCTTGCTCGGGCGCAGCGAGAAGAACAGCACGAGCGCGAAGAAGATCACGGAGAATATGGCAAGCTCCGTCACCGCGCCGCCGGTGAGCATCGGCTCGACGCCGATGGTAAAGCTCGTCGCGGCGCAGCGGGGGATCGCAAAAAGCGGGCCGATCGTCAGATACAGCGCGCAGGTAAAGAATACGCCGTACCCCTTCCCTACGCGGCTGCTCATGGCGAGCAGATCGTCCGAACGGCTGATGCCGAACGCCGCCACGCCCATAAGAGGCAGACCTACCGCCGTAACGATGAAGCCAAGCGCCGCAATATAGGAGTTCGCGCCCGCGAGCTGACCCATATGCACCGGGAATATCAGGTTCCCGGCGCCGAAAAACAACCCGAACAGCATGCTCGCCACGGCGATGAGCTGCCGGAAATTCAATCTCTCTTTCATATCTCTTCCCTCACAACACGTTGCAAAATTATTTTGCAATTTAAAATATGAAATTAATTGTACATCTTTTCCGACGCATAAGCAAGTCTTTTTCAGTGAAACATTTGTGTTTTTCTGGTGTACTTTTGCGGTGTTTTTCTGTTATAATAGCTTCTGCAACCGCCGGTTGCGAAAGTTCCAAGCCGGAACGGTGGCTTCGCAACCGGCCTTCATGTCATACTGATGCCATAAATTCAAGGAGGACACACCTTTATGAATCTATCGGAAAAAATTCTGTACTGCCGGAAAAAGGCGGGGCTTTCACAGGAGGCGCTCGCGGAAAAGCTCGGCGTGTCGCGGCAGGCGATCAGTAAATGGGAGACCGGCGAGTCCGTGCCGGAGCTTTCGAAGCTCGTCCTGCTCGCCAGAGCGTTTGACGTGACGACGGACTGGCTGCTCTCGGAGAGCGAGCTGGAACCGGAGACATCCCCGGAATCGGAAATTCCGGCCGCGCCGGAGGCTTCAGCGCAGAGCTCCAACTGGGTCGAATCCATCCCCGGCGTGATCGGGCGGCTCATCCGGCGCTATGGCTGGCTCTACGGCGTGTATACCGCGCTCGCGGGACTCGGCTTTATCGTGATCGGCGCGGTCGCGCGCGGCGTCAGTCTCAGCATGGAGCGTTCGTTCTTCGGCAGCACCGGCATGGATCCCTTCGGCGGATACGGCGGCTTCTCCGACTTTGCGGGAAGCGGCACGATCTGGTATGACAGCGCCGGGAACGTCATCTCCTCCCCGTTCGGCTCGTCCGGCATGGGCAGCAGCGGCTTTACGAACCCCGTCGCCATCCTCGGCACGGTCATCATCGTGATCGGCGTCGTGATGCTCATCGCCGGCGTCATCCTCGCGGTGTATCTCAAAAAGCGCGGCAACGCAAAATAATGCATTTTTCCGCATCCCCCGGCTTCTCTCTGGGTTGAAGCCGGGGGATGCTTATGTTATAAATAAAAGAAATATATCGGAAAGGATGAGTGCCTATGCCGACACAGGTGACCAACTACCAATGCCCGTCCTGCACCGGGCCGCTGCACTATTCCGGCGCGTCCGGGAAACTGGAATGCGATTACTGCGGCAGCTCGTACACCGTTGCAGAGATCGAGGCGCTGTATAAGGAAAAGGAAGCAAAGGCCGCCGAGGCGTTTGAAACAGCGGATACCGCCGCGCAGAGCGGCGACGACAGCAGCGCGTGGGACACCGCCTCCATGAGCTCCGACTGGGGCGCGGACGCCGCCGGGATGAAGACCTATTCCTGTCCTTCCTGCGGTGCGGAGCTCATCTGCGATGCGAACACCGCCGCGACCGCCTGCCCGTACTGCGGCAACCCGACCGTCGTGCCGGGGCAGTTTGCCGGGGCGCTGAGGCCGGACTATGTTCTGCCCTTCAAGCTCAGCCGCGAGGACGCGATCAATGCGCTCCGGCGGCACTATAAAAACAAGCCCTTCCTGCCGAGAGCCTTTTCCGCCCAAAACCAGATCGAGAAGATCCAGGGCGTTTACGTCCCCTTCTGGATGTTCGACGGCGAGGCGGAGGGCCATGCGCGCTACGACGCGACGCGCTCACGCGTTTTCCGCACCGGCGATTGGGAGGTCACGAAGACCGACCATTTTGAGATCTGCCGCGACGGTTCGATGCCCTTTGAAAAGGTGCCGGTGGACGCTTCGAGCCGGATGCCGGACGCGCATATGGACTCCATCGAGCCCTACGACTATGCCGAACTCAAGCCGTTTTCCTCGGCGTATCTCCCCGGCTTTCTCGCAGATAAGTACGATGTTCCGGTCGCCGACTGCGAAAGCCGCGCCGACGAGCGCTGCCGGAAAACGGTGCTGGACGCGCTCGGGCGCACCGTAAGCGGGTACGACACGTGTATTCCCCGCGCGCAGGATGTCCGGCTGCGCCGCGGCAAGGTGCATTATGCGCTGCTGCCGGTGTGGATGCTCTCGACGCGCTGGAACGGCAAGAGCTTCCTCTTTGCCATGAACGGGCAGACCGGCAAAATGGTCGGCGATCTGCCGACGGACGCCGGAAAATACTGGCGGACATTCGCCGCCATTGCCGCGCCGGTCGCGCTTCTCGGAACGGCGCTCAGCTTTCTGCTGCGATAAGGAGGGGAAAATATGAAACGGAAAATTTGCTCTTTCCTTCTCGCCTTCCTTCTTCTGCTCGCTCTCGCCCCCGCCGCGCTCGCGGACGGCGCGCAGCTCTCTTACATAACGGACGACGCAAGCATCCTCACTGCGAGCGAGACCGCCTCGCTCGAAAAGGCCGCGCAGCACATCGCGCAGCGCTACGGCGTCGGCATTTATCTTGTTACCGTGAACGACGCCTGCCGCATCGACAGCCGCGGCACATATGAAGCGGCGTATACCTACTATCACCGCAACTCGCTCGGCGCCGGCGCGGAGCGGAACGGCGCGATCCTCCTTTTAAGCATGAACGACCGCGCCTTCGCCCACTTCTATTACGGCGAAAAGAGCGAATACGCCTTCAACCGCTACGCCCAGGAGCAGATCGAGGATACATTCCTCGACAACTTCCGCGAAAACGACTGGTACGGCGGCTTTTCGGACTATCTGTCCGCGTGCGGGGAATACCTTGCGCTCGCGGCGGAGGGGCACCCCGCGCGCCGCAGCCCGGTACCGGCGATCGTCATTTCGTGCGCTGCGGGAATACTCATAGCGTTTCTCGTATGCTTCATCCTCAAGCGGAAGATGAAAAGCGTGTATGTGCAGGCGCGGGCGGACGGCTACGTTTCCGGCAAGCTCCGTCTCGCACGGCAGACCGACCGCTTTACCCACCGCACCGAAACGCGCCGCCGCATCGAACCGCCCAAGTCCTCCGGCGGAGGCGGCGGCAGCGTTGGCCGCACCGGCGGCGGAGGCTCCGGCCGCAGCGGGCACTTCTAACAAATTCATACACACCTCACTCCGTTGAGAGGTTGGTTTGAGGGGATCGCGCCTCGCCGCAGCGCACGCTCTGCGAGCGCTGCGCGATTCTGGATTCTCAGCCCTGTC
>ERZ824488.2277-NODE-2277-length-17695-cov-4.232143_pt1 | contig 17695 bp, 14 predicted proteins | sample MGYA00519936_ERZ824488 | MGnify/ENA primary metagenome ERZ824488 (study PRJEB31778, sample SAMEA3449153) | human gut metagenome | biome: human gut; feature: human-associated habitat; material: faeces | place: United Kingdom | collected 2010/2012 ... | reverse complement strand
CAGTCCGCCTTCTTTATCCGCATGCCAAAAGCATCCTTCCCGCACCACACCGGGCAGTCCCAAGCCAATGGAGCGGATATCTCTTTGCGCGAACAGGCCGTCCAAAAACGCCAGCACGGGCGTTCGCAGGCCGTCTGCTCCGGCCTTCAGAGGAACGGCCCGGACAATCTCTCCGTGCACATCCACCAACAGGCCGTGAGCCTGCCCGTCTGTGATACACACGGCCGCACCATAGTATTTCTCCCTGCGCAGACTGTATTGCGCCGCTCTGCGGCCGCCACTGGAGGCGCTCAGGCCGGTGCATTCCACCTCGCCGTCCCGCAGCATCTCCTCCAGCAACGCGCGCACCGTCGTGACGCTTACGCCCGCTGCTGCAGCAAGCTGCGCGCGGGTAGCCACGCCTTTTTCCCGCAGCGCTCTGTGCAACGCGGAGCTATTGGCCTGCTTCAGCAGGCCCGGGCTTGCATGGGAGTTTTCCACCAGCGGCACCTCTTTCGTTATTCTCTTTTATAAGTTTGTTATAAAAGTATAAGTGTATGTCTTTGGTCTGTCAATCCCGCCCGCTGCAAAGCGCAAATAAATCCAAGAAAGCACAAAAAAGCCCGCGGCGCGGGCAGCGCCGGGGCATGCATTTTGTCGGGTTCAGCGGCAGAATTTTTCGATATAATTGTCCAGACAGTTCTGAATGATGCGTTTCGCCTCATCCGGCCCCTGTTCCTCGTCCACCACCGTGGTCTTGCCTTCCAGATTCTTATACACACTGAAGAAATGGCGCATCTCGCTGAAGATATGGCTGGGCAGCTCCGATATGTCACGATAGGTGTTGTAGGTGGGGTCCTCAAAGGGGATCGCAATGATTTTCTCGTCCATTTTCCCCTGGTCCTGCATGGTGATGACGCCGATGGGATAGCACCGTACCAGGCTCAGCGGCGCAAGCACCTCGCTGCACAGCACCAGCACGTCCAGCGGGTCGCCGTCGTCCGCCCAGGTGCGGGGGATGAAGCCGTAGTTCGCCGGATAGTGGGTGGAGGTATAAAGGATACGGTCGAGGCGCAGGGCGCCGGTCTCCTTATCCATTTCGTATTTGTTCTTGCTGCCCTTTTCGATCTCGATGACGGCGAGGAAGTCCTCGGGGCGAACGCGGTGGGGCGCGACATCATGCCAGAGGTTCATAGACGGACCCTTCTTTCTTTACAAAAATAATAGATATCCTCAATGAAAGATTATAATATGCCCGTGTCGCGATTGCAAGGGCGGGACGCACAAACTTTGTGTAAAAATCTCTGCGGTTTCCGAAAAAACGCAACAAAACGCCTGCCGCGCCGGCACGACAAAATTTTCGCTTCATCTTGTCAGGGCGCGCGCTCCGTGTTATAATTTATTAGTTAAAGTATATCAACCGGGAGGATAACCCCTTGGAACGTGAAAAGGTATTGGTCAGCGCCGAGGAAACGGCGCGGCAAAAGGAATATATGGATAAGGTGCGCGCGCTGCATGAGCGGCGCACGACGAAGCCGCTGGCCTACGTCCACACCTACGGCTGCCAGCAGAACGTGGCGGACGGCGAGCGGCTGATGGGAATGCTGCGCGAGATGGGCTGCGAGTTCACCGACGACACAAAGCGCGCCGACATCGTGCTGATGAACACCTGCGCCATCCGCGAAAACGCGGAGAAAACCGTTTACGGGATGCTCGGCCAGCTCACGCACACCAAGGCGGCGAATCCCGACCAGATCATCTGCCTGTGCGGGTGCATGGCACAGCAGCCGCGCGTGGCGGAAAAGGTGAAAACCAGCTACCGCCACGTCGATCTCGTGCTCGGTCCGCAGGCCGAGTGGCGCTTCCCCGAGCTCTTGTACCGCGCCTACACCGAGCGCGGCCGCGTCTTTTCCATCGACGACGAGCCGGGCCGCATCGCAGAGGACATCCCCGTCTACCGCGTCGGCGGCGTGAGCGCGTGGGTGAGCATCATGTACGGCTGCAACAACTTCTGCTCGTACTGCATCGTGCCCTACGTCCGCGGCCGCGAACGCAGCCGCGAGCCGGAGCAGATCGTGCGCGAGGTCCGCGAGCTGGTCGCGGCGGGCTATAAAGAGATCACGCTGCTCGGTCAGAACGTCAACAGCTATGGCAAGGATCTCGGCACGGGCTATGATTTTGCCGACCTTCTCGCGGAGATCGACCGGATCGACGGCGACTACTGGGTGCGCTTCATGTCCAGCCAGCCCAAGGACGCGACGCCCAAGCTCTTTGACACGATGGCGGCGAGCCGCCATGTGACGCATCAGCTGCACCTGCCCGTCCAAAGCGGCAATGACCGCGTGCTGCGCGCGATGAACCGCCCCTATACCCGCGCGGGCTACCTCGAGCTGATCCGCTATGCCCGCAGGGTCATGCCCGACCTTGTGCTCACGAGCGACATCATCATCGGCTTCCCCGGCGAGACCGAGGCGGAAGCGATGGACACCGTAAGTCTGATCAACGAAGTCCATTTCGACGCGCTCTTTACGTTTATCTTCTCTCCTCGCCCGGGCACGCCCGCCGCAAAGCTGGACGATCCCACGCCGCGCGAGGAAAAGCAGAGGTGGTTCGACGCGCTCTGCAACGCCCAGAACGCCATCAGCGCGGAGAAGCACGCCGCCTACATCGGCAGGACCGTGCGCGTGCTGGTCGAGGGCGAGAGCGACGACGCGGACTGGCCGCTCTCCGCGCGCACCGAGGGCAACCGCCTCGTGCGCATGAAGGGCGACAAGAGTCTTATCGGAACGTTCACCACAGCAAAAATTTCGGACAGCAACACCTGGGCGCTCTACGGAGCCGCGGAGGAAACGATATGAAGATCACTACCTTACTGGAAAATAAAACCACCTGCGATGCGCTCCGCTGCGAGCACGGGCTTTCGCTCTACATTGAAACAGTAAAGCATAAAATTCTCTTCGACTCCGGCGCGAGCGACGCTTTCTGGGAAAACGCCAGGGCGCTCGGCATCGACCTCGCACAGGTCGATATCGCCTTTCTCTCCCACGCGCACAACGACCACTGCGGCGGCCTGCTGACCTTCCTGCGGGGCAACCGCACCGCGAAGGTCTATCTTCAGAAGGAGGCCTTCGGTGATTACTATGTCGTGACGCCGACGAAATGCGCCTTCATCGGTCTTGACCCCGCGCTGCACGAGTACGCCGACCGCTTCGTGATGGCCGAGGGCGTGACGAAGCTCGACGAAGAGCTGACGCTCTTCTCCGGCATCCGGACGCACGAGCTCCTGAGCGAGGCGAACGCCACACTACGCGAAAAGGTCGGCGGGGACTATCCCCGCGACGCCTTCCGCCACGAGCAGGACCTGCTGGTAACGGAGCACGGCAAAACCGTCCTCTTCGCCGGCTGCGCCCACAGCGGCATCGTCAACATCATCAACCGCGCGGAGGACATTCTGGGCCGCGCGCCGGACTATGTGTTCGCGGGCTTCCATCTCTACAATCCATCACTTGGCCAAAGCGAGCCGAGATCCCTTGTGGACGCGGTGGGCGAGCGCCTGCGCGCGCGGAAGGCGACGCGCTACGTCACCGGCCACTGCACCGGCGACGACGCTTACGCCTGGCTGCACGAAACGCTGGGCGACCGCCTCGCCTACATGGCGACCGGAACGACCTTTACGATCTGATTTTTTAGAAAGTGAGCAACGAACATGGCAGACCTCACGCCGATGATGCGCCAATATCTTGAGATCAAGGAGCAGAATAAGGATTCCATCCTCTTTTTCCGTCTCGGCGACTTCTACGAGATGTTCAACGAGGACGCGAAGCTCGCCGCGCGCGAGCTGGATCTCGTTCTCACCACGCGCGACCGCGGCAAATCCGCCGAGGAGCAGACGCCGATGTGCGGCATCCCGTACCATTCGAGCGACGGCTACATCGCGCGGCTCATCGCCAAGGGCTACAAGGTCGCCATCTGTGAGCAGACCGAGGACCCCGCGCTGGCCAAGGGCCTCGTCAAGCGCGACATCATCCGCGTCGTCACCCCCGGCACGGTGATCGACAGCGCGTGTCTGGACGACCGGCGCGGCAACTTTCTGTGCGGCGTGTTCCTCGACGAGCAGAACGCGGGCGTCGCGTTCTGCGATATGTCCACAGGCCACACGCACGTCACCGCCTTTTCCGGCGCGGACCGTGCGGAGCATCTGTGCAATGAGCTTGCGCGCTTCTCGCCCGCCGAAGCGGTGCTGAGCGCGGGCGCGTATGCGGACGAGGAGCTGAAAGCCCTGCTTGCCGACAGACTCTCCTGCCGCGTGGAGCGCGGCGAGGCGCGCTTTGACCTCAAGGCGGCGGGGAAGGCTGTGCTCGCGCAGTACGGTGAAGATGCCTATGCCTCGCTCCCGCGCAATAACCCCGCCGCGGCGCTCGCGCTCGGCGGCCTTCTGAGCTATCTGCACGAAACGCAGAAGAGCGACCTATCCTACATCAGCGATCTTGAATACTACGAACAGGGCCGCTTCATGGAGCTGGACCTCTCCGCCCGCCGCAATCTGGAGCTGACGGAGACCATTCGCGGCAAGGAAAAGCGCGGGAGTCTGCTTTGGGTACTTGACAAAACAAAAACCGCCATGGGCGCGCGCTGTCTGCGTTCCTGGCTGGAGCGTCCTCTGCGCGAGGTCGCTGCCATCACACGCCGCTCGAACGCCGTCGGCGCGCTGGTGAACGACACGATGGCGCGCGAGGAGCTGGTCCTCGCCCTCTCCGGCATCAGCGACATGGAGCGGCTCATCGGCCGCATCGTCTACGGCACGGCGGGCGGGCGCGACCTCGTCTCGCTGCGTAATTCCATCGAGCAGCTCGCCGCCGTGCGCGAGCAGCTCGCGCACTTCACCACGGGCCGGCTCGGCGAGCTTTCGCAGGAGCTCGATCCGCTCACGGACATCGCCGCGCGCATCGCCGAGACCATCGTGGACGAGCCGCCGTTCTCCGTGCGCGAGGGCGGCTTCATCCGCAAAGGCTTCAACGCCGAGGTCGACCGCCTGCACGACATTCTCTCCGGCGGCAAGGGGCTGCTCGCCTCCATTGAAACGAAGGAAAAGGAACGCACCGGCATCCGCACGCTGAAGATCGGCTACAACAAGGTCTTCGGCTACTACATCGAGGTCTCCAATTCCTTCAAGGATCAGGTGCCCGACACCTACATCCGCAAGCAGACGCTCGTCAACGGCGAGCGCTACATCACGCAGGAGCTCAAGGACTTAGAGCAGGAGATCCTGACCGCGGGGGAGCGTGACAACGCGCTCGAATACGAGATCTTCTCCGCCCTGCGCGACGAGATCTGCGCGGGCGCCGAGCGCATCCAGAAGACCGCCGCCGCGGTCGCGGAGCTTGACACGCTCGCGTCGCTTGCCGTCGTCGCGGTCAAGAACAACTACTGCTGCCCGGTGGTGGACGATTCCGGCGTGATCGAGATCCACGACGGACGCCATCCGGTCGTCGAGCGCGTGCTGAAGGACGCTCTCTTTGTGCCGAACGACACCTACATGGGCGAAAAGGAAAACCGCGTCGCCATCATCACAGGCCCCAACATGGCGGGTAAATCCACCTATATGCGTCAGGTCGCGCTCATCACGCTCATGGCGCAGATCGGCTCGTTCGTTCCCGCCCGCGCCGCCCGCATCGGTGTGGTGGACCGCATCTTTACCCGCATTGGCGCGAGCGACGACCTGGCCGGCGGCCAGTCCACCTTCATGGTGGAAATGAGCGAGGTCGCGGAAATCCTGCGGCAGGCGACGGCGCACTCGCTGCTGATCTTAGACGAGATCGGCCGCGGCACCTCGACCTTCGACGGCATGAGCATCGCCCGCGCGGTGCTCGAGTTCTGCGCCGACCGCAAAAGGCTCGGCGCGAAAACACTCTTCGCCACCCACTACCACGAGCTCACCGAGCTGGAGGGCACGCTCGCGGGCGTGAAAAACTACAACATCGCCATCAAAAAGCGCGGGGAGGACCTTGTGTTCCTCCGCAAGATCATTCCCGGCGGAGCCGACCGCAGCTACGGCATCGAGGTCGCTAAGCTCGCGGGACTGCCGAAGGAGGTCGTCTCCCGCGCGAAGAAAATACTGGAGGAGCTGGAAGCCGGCGGCAGCTATGTCCCGCCGCGCGAGGAGCGCGAGCAGGTGAGCTTTGACGCCATCGGCGAAGCCGAGGTGCTCGACGCGCTGCGCCGCGCCCAGCCGGACACCATGTCGCCCATCGAGGCCATGCAGCTGCTCTACGACCTGAAAAAGAAGCTCCCGAACTAACCCCGAAACAGACAGAAAGGGTCCATCCACATGGCAAAAAAAGCCGCTACCTCCCACATGAACCAGACCGAGCGCGTCGCGGGGACGATCTTCTTTATCGTCTATCTGCTCGTGCTGCCGCTGCTGGCCAACAAGCTCTTTGGCATTGTCGAGGTTCTGCTCGACACGAAGATCAGCGACTCGCTTGCGAACATCATCTACTACTATGTGCTCTTCGCCATCGTGTTGCTTCTCTTTCACTCGTTCCTCGCGCACACGACGAGCCGCTTCCTCGGCGGCGTGAGCCGCGCGATGACGACGTTCTGCATGGGCCTTCTGGTCTTTTACGGCGCGAACGAGCTCTTCTACCGCGTGGCGAACGTGCTCTTCAACAGCCGCACCAACCTCAACGACATGACCATCGCCGCGTCCATCAACGCCGCGCCGCGCCTGACAGCGCTCATCATCGTCTTTCTCGCCCCCTTTGTGGAGGAGGTCCTTTTCCGCGGTCTCGTGTTCGGCTGTCTGAAGGAAAAGAGCCGCGTCGCCGCCTACGTCATCTCCTGCGTGCTCTTCGCGTTCATGCACGTGTGGACCTTCGCCCTCTCCTCGTGGGACTGGAGCTATCTCATCCTCATGCTGCAATACCTCGTTCCCGGCCTCGTCTTCGCGTGGGCGTTCGACCACTCCGGCACGCTCTGGACGTCCATCCTGCTCCACGCGACCGTCAACGCGCTGGCTCTCTGGGCCATCGTCGGATAAGGAGAATACCATGCCGCACATCGAACAGCTATCCCCCCATATCGCCAATCTCATTGCCGCCGGCGAGGTCGTCGAGCGTCCGGCATCGGTGATAAAGGAGCTTATGGAAAACTCCTTCGACGCAGGCGCATCCAAGGTGACGGTCGAGTTCAAAAGCGGCGGAGCAACTTACATAAAAATAACCGACGACGGCTGCGGCATGAGCCCCGAGGACGCCGGCATTGCCTTCACCCGGCACGCAACAAGCAAGCTGCACGACGAAAAGGGCCTTGAGGCCATCGGAACGATGGGCTTTCGCGGCGAGGCGCTTGCGGCGATTGCAGCCGTCAGCCGCATTGAGCTTATAACGCGCGAAAAGGGCGCGGCCGAGGGTGTGCGCGTCTCGGTTCAGGCAGGCGATATCATCGATATGTCGCCCATCGGCTGTCCGGAGGGCACGAGCATCACCGTGCGCGATATTTTCCACAACACCCCGGCGCGGCTGAAGTTTCTCAAATCCGACCGCTCGGAGGCCTCGGCCTGCATATCGGCCGCGCTGCACTGCGCCCTCGGCAGACCCGAGGTTTCGGTGCGCCTAAAGCGCGACGGTGAGGAGGTCTTCTTCACCCCCGGCGACGGGCGCGAGGAATCGGCGGTGTACGCGCTTCTCGGGCGCGAAACCGCGCGCGGCATGCTGCCGGTTTCCGGCAAGGGCGAGAGCATGGCCGTAACGGGCTTCACCTCGTCCCCGGCCTTCGGCCGCGGCAACCGCGCAAACCAGCATTTTTACTGCAACGGCAGATATATAAAATCCGTGCTGCTGCAATCGGCAGTCGAGCAGGCGTATAAAAACACGCTCCTGACCGGAAAATTTCCCTCCTGCGTTTTGTATCTGGAGCTTTCGCGCGGCGCAGTGGACGTGAACGTTCACCCGGCAAAGACCGAGGTCAAATTCTCCGACGAGAAAAAGGTTTTCGACCTTGTTTACCAGACAGTGCGCGCCTGTCTCGAGGCCGGGGAAAAGCCGATCGAGATAACGCTTTCCGAGGGCACGCGGCGCGCTGTTTCCGCCCCGAAGCCGGAGTTTTTCCGCAGCATGAGCGCCGAGGAATACCGCGCCAAGGCCGCGGCGAGCGCGCCTGCAAAGCCCGTTTCTTCCGCACCGGTGTCTGCGCCGAGGCGCGAGGAAAGACCCGTTTTCCGCGCACCGGCGGCGTACCCGGCTCCCGAGCCGGAGCAAAAAGACCCGGTCTTGCCGAAAATCGACAAAAACCCCCTTTTTTCTCCCGCTCCCGAGCGAAAAAATGTTGAAAAATCAGTTGAAAATGTTGAAAAAATCAGCGCTCCGGCCTGCCGAGTGATCGGCGAGGCGCTGGATACCTACATCCTTGCGGAGATCGGCGACGAGCTTATGCTCATCGACAAGCACGCGGCGCACGAGCGCATGATATTCGACCGCCTCAAGGCGCAGAGCAGGCAGATAATGAGCCAGACGCTGCTTGCGCCGGTCATCATCCGCCCGACGGCCGAGGACGCGGAGATAATCGAGAAAAATGCCGCGCTTTTGGATGAGATGGGCTTTGAGGTCGAGCCGTTCGGCGAGGAGAGCTTTGCCGTGCGCTCGGTGCCGGACGACGTTGACGTTTCCGAGGCTGCCTCCGCGCTTGAGGAGATATGCCAGAAGCTGCGCGAGGGCGGCGAGGTCTCGGCCGAGAGCGCGCGCGACGAAATACTGCACACCGTCGCCTGCAAGGCGGCAATAAAGGCCGGACGGCGGCACGATATTGCCGAGCTTGAGCGCATCGCCTGCGCCGTTGCCTCGGGCGAGGTCAAATACTGCCCCCACGGCAGACCCGTTTCCGCGCGCCTGAGCAAAAAGCAGCTCGATAAATTCTTCAGCAGGATCGTTTGACATGGCAGATAAGATCGTTGTTATAACAGGCCCGACGGCAACGGGCAAAACGCGCCTTTCCGTTGAGCTTGCAAAAAAGTTCGGCGGCGAGATAGTCTCGGCCGACTCGATGCAGATATACCGTGGTATGGACATTGGTACGGCCAAGGTTACGCATACCGAGATGCAGGGTGTTACGCATCACATGATAGACATTGCTGACCCTACCGAGGTCTATTCCGTATCGCGCTATGTTGAAGATGCCAATAAAGCAGTGCAGGATATATTGGCACGCGGCAGGCTGCCGATAATTGCAGGCGGCACGAATCTGTACATTGATTCGCTCATCTCGGGGCTTGACTTTGCCGAAAGGGCGGAGGATAATGCTCTGCGCGAAAGGCTCAATGCGCAGTATGACGAGCTTGGCGGCGAAGCGATGATAGAGACTCTGCGCGGCTTTGACCCGGAGCGCGCGGCAAAGCTCCACCCGGCCGACAAGCGCCGCATCGTGCGCGCGATCGAGATCTACACCCTCACCGGCGAGACGATCACCGAGCACGACGAGAAAACCAAAAAGCGCCCGAAAAAGTATGACGCGGTGAAGATAGCCCTCAGCTTTGCCGACCGCGGCATGCTGTATGACAGGATAAACGAGCGCGTCGATAAAATGGTCGCCGACGGGCTTTTCGACGAGGTAAAGGGCCTTCTCGATTCCGGCCTTTCGCCGGATAGCACCGCCATGCAGGCGATAGGCTACAAGGAACCGGCAGCGTACTTTGCCGGCGAAATTACAAAGGACGAGGCGATAGAGCTAATCAAGCTCTCCTCGCGCCGATACGCAAAGCGGCAGCTCACGTGGCTGCGGCGCGACGAAACGGTCAAATGGTACGAATGGCCGTCCTCGCCCGATTTTAATGAAGCGCGACGGTTTTCGACCGAATATTTGCACTCGTGTGGTTTATGATGCAGTTATCCTCAAAAGAGGGTAATCTACATAAACAGGAGCACGAAAGATGCAAAAGACACAGAATCTTCAGGACGCATTCCTCAATCAGCTTCGCCGCGAGAAGGTCAATCTCACGGTGTTTCTCGTAAACGGTTTTCAGATGCACGGCGTTATCCGCGCCTACGACGGCTTCACGGTCGTGCTCGATTCCGACGGCAGACAGCAGCTTATTTATAAGCACGCGATATCAACGATAATTCCGCCGAAGCCCGTCGAGCTGAGCCGCGAGGAGTGAAAAAGGGTGCATCGTACCTGCGATACGCGGCGGCTGCGGTTTTTCTCGCCGCTGCCGCGTGGACGCTGGCATTTTTCATCGGCCGCGAGCAGTCGCCGGAAACGGTGAGAGCCGAGCGGGCCGAGGTCAGGATAAGCGTCGTTGCCGAGGGTACGGTCTGGCGGAGAGAAACCGTTCTCGTCTGTGACGATGACGGCGCATACCTTGCGCGCAAGCCGGGCGACAGAGTCTCCGGCGGAAGCGTCGTCGCCGTCGAGAACAGCGTGCTCGACGATTACCTGACGCACCTTGAGCTGTCCGGCGGCGCGCAGCCCGACAGGGGCGAGATGCGCGGCCTTATATACGCGCCCGAGGCCGGGATATTCAGCACCTTTGTTGACGGTCTGGAGGCGTGCTCGCTTGAGGATATATGCTCTGCCGAGCCGTTTATTCCGCAGGGCGCGGTGGGCAAAATAGTCTCGGGCGGCTGGTATTTCATCGCCGAAACGCCGGAGACCGATAAGCTCCGCCGGGGTATGAGCGTTACGTTATCGCTCCCGGACGAGGTGAGCGCGACAGTCATTTCCGCAGAAAACGGCAAGATCGTGCTCCGCTGCCGCGACGGGCTTGAGGACGTTGTCAACACTCGCCGCGCCGCGTTGAGAATAACGATTTCCGAGGCGCAGGGGATAAAGATCCCCGACAAGGCTCTGCACCGCGACGAAAGCGGCACGTTTGTCTATGTCATGCGCGCCGGCCTTGCCGAGCGCTGCGATGTAGACATCCTGCACACCGGCGACGGATACGTTCTTGTGCGCGAGGGCGAGATACACGAAGGCATGCAGATAATTCAGTAATAAATTAAGATAAAGCTGGGATGAAAATGAGCAGTATTGCAGAAAACGTAAAAAGCATAAAGCAGCGCGTTGCCGAGGCCGCCGTCAGAAGCGGCAGAGCGCCGGAGGACGTGCGCCTTTGCGCGGCGACGAAGATGAACGACGCTTCCCGGGTGCGCGAGGCGATAGCCGCCGGGGTCGATATCTGCGGCGAGAACCGCGTGCAGGAGCTGAGCGAGAAATTCGAGCAGGGCGCGTATGAGGGCTGTCCGCTGCATTTCATCGGTCATTTGCAGAAAAATAAGGTAAAATACCTTGTGGGCAAGGTTCAGCTTATAGAGTCGGTCGATTGCCTCGAGCTTCTTGAGACGATAGATAAGCGCGCAAAGTCGATGGGACTTGTGCAGAATGTGCTGCTGGAGGTGAACATCGGCGGCGAGGAGGCAAAAAGCGGCTTTGCGCCCGATGAGCTTGCCCTATGCCTGCCGCAGATGGGGCAATTTTCCTCGATTCGGGTGCGCGGACTGATGGCAATACCCCCGATTTGCGAAAAAACGGAAGAAATTCGCCCATATTTTCGCGCAATGAAGCAGCTTTTTGTTGACAATGGCGCAAAAAAATACGATAATGTCTCCATGGACTTTTTGTCCATGGGAATGAGCGCGGATTTTGAGACCGCGATAGAGGAAGGCGCGAACATAGTCCGCGTCGGCACCGGCATTTTCGGAGCAAGACACTACTAAGCGCAAAGGAGGATGTGCAATGGCATGGTTAGATAACATTCGCAACGCTATGCACCCTTACGATGATGATTATATAGAAAACGAAGAGCGCGCCGCCGAGGAGGAGTTTGCAGACCAGCAGGACGATATCCCGGCCGACGAAAGCTTTGAGGATAAGCAGCCGCGCCCCGTGTTTTCGCGGCGCGAGCCGAAGCCCCAGCCGAGCTACAGTGCTCCGGCGCAGGAAAAGCAGAAGATGAAGCTCAAGTTCGTGCATCCCGAGCAGTTCGATGAGGCCGCCGAAATTGCCGACAGTCTCCGCGCACATCAGGCGGTGCTCATGAATCTTGAGATGACCGAGACGGACACTGCGCGCAGATTGCTCGACTTTTTGTCCGGCGCGGCATATGCTCTGGGCGGCAGGGTCATGCGCGTTTCCGCGCAGGCGTATATAATCGCGCCGACCAATGTCGATCTCGTCGGCGATGCGGTCGCCGATTTTGAAAGCGCAGGGCTTTACTTTTAAACAAGTACTGAAAGGTGGATTTTAAGATATGACTACTCCTCAGGAGATCCGTGAAAAAAGCTTTGACAAGGCCAGAAGTATGTTCGGCGGTTACGATATGGCGACCATCGACGAATATCTCGAGGAACTTGCAAACGACTTTGAAGCTCTGCAGAAGGAGAATGTTGTCCTCAAGAGCAAGATGAAGGTTCTTGTTGACAAGATCGAAGAGTACCGCACCAACGAAAGCGCCCTCAATCAGGCAATTCTCTCGGCGCAGAAGCTCAGCGTTCAGATCGAAAACGACGCAAGAACGCGCAGTGCGAACATCGTCGCGGAGGCCGAGGCCAAGGCTGCGGCACTGCTGGGCAATATCGACGACAGGATCGCCCAGGAGGAATCCCGTCTTCAGGCTGCCAAGCTCAGCTCGGCAAAATTCTTTGACAGCGCCCGTGAGCTGTGCCAGAAGCAGCTTCAGACGCTCGATACCATCATGAAGGCCGCAAACCCCGAAGCGCTCAAGACCGAGGCTATACGAATACCGAAGGAGCAGCCCGCTCCCGTTTCCGAACCCACTCCCGCGGATTCCGGCAACACTCAGGTATTCAACTTTATAAAAGACGAGATCTGAGTTTTTGCCGAAGCAGACGCTTCGGCTATCGGCATTTGGCGAATTAAAGGCGTGCGGAAACAACTGCGCGCCTTTTTTTGTTTTTCCGCAGGAAAAACAAAAAAATTAATAGTGAATAATGAACGATGAATAATTTAGGTATTCGCCCGGAGGGCGAATGAAATTTAAATCCGTGCGCTTGCGCACATTGGCTATCAGCTAACTGCTATCAGCTGTCAGCTTGCGGCGAAGCCGCCCGGTTTCCACCGTTGTTTCGACACCGGGATACCGCAAATTAAGTATAGGTAGGTGCAGTAATGCGCCAAAGAAACACCAAAAACTCGGTTTAGTCGGAATATCCGACACCGGGATACCAATATAAACGTATAGGTACAGACTAAATTCGTAACTAAAAATGGAGGATAAATTTATGGCACAGAAGTATGACGCAACACTCAATCTCCCCAAGACCGAGTTCCCGATGCGTGCGGGTCTGCCCAAGCGCGAGCCGGAGATGCTCAAGCACTGGGAGGAGATGGACATCTACAACGAGATGCTTAAAAAGAACGAGGGCAAGCCCCTGTTCAACCTTCACGACGGCCCTCCGTTCTCCAACGGTGCTCTGCACATGGGTCACGCGCTGAACAAATCCATCAAAGACTTCATCACGCGCACCTACGCAATGCGCGGCTACTATACGCCGTACATCCCCGGCTGGGATAACCACGGCATGCCCATCGAGTCTGCCATCATCAAGGAGCAGAAGCTCAACCACAAGGCAATGAGCATCGCCGACTTCCGCTCGGCCTGCCACGCCTACGCCGACCACTACATCGACGTGCAGCGCGAGGGCTTCAAGCGCATGGGCGTCATCGGCGATTGGGAGCACCCGTACAAGACCATGGATCCCGGCTTCGAGGCCATGGAAACGCGCGTGTTCGGCAAGATGTATAAAAACGGCCACATCTACAAGGGCCTCAAGCCCGTTTACTGGTGCGCCCACGACGAGACCGCACTGGCCGAGGCCGAGATCGAATACAAGGACGATCCCTGCACGACCGTTTACGTCAAGTTCCCCATGCACGACGATCTGGGCAAGCTCGGCAATCTGGACAAGTCCAAGCTCTTCTTCGTCATCTGGACTACTACCATCTGGACCCTGCCCGGCAACCTCGCCATCGCACTGCACCCGTCGGAGAGCTACGTCATCGTAAAGGCTCCCAACGGCGAGATGTACATCATGGCCGAGGCACTGACCAAGAAGGTCATGGGTCTGGGCGGCTTTGAGGATTACGAAATTGTCGAGCGTCACGAAGGCGCATTCTTCGAGAACATGCTCGCAGACCACCCCTTCCTGCCCAAGACCAGCCGCCTTGTTCTGGCCGACTACGTCACCATGGACTCCGGCACCGGCTGCGTCCACACCGCTCCCGGCTTCGGCGCGGATGACTACGTCACCTGCAAGCGCTACGGCATGGACATGGTCGTTCCCGTCAACGATCAGGGCAAGCACACCGACTATGCCGGCAAGTACGCCGGAATGGGCACCGACGAAAGTAACCCCGTCATCCTCAACGACATGAAGGAGAGCGGCATGCTCTTCGCATCCGAGGAAATCATCCACAGTTATCCGCATTGCTGGAGATGCAAGCACCCGATCATCTTCCGCGCAACTCCGCAGTGGTTCTGCTCGGTCGATTCCTTCAAGGACGAGGCCACCGGCGCATGCGAGGACGTCCGCTGGGTCCCGGCATGGGGCAAGGACAGAATGAGAAGCATGATCCTTGAGCGCACCGACTGGTGCATCTCGCGCCAGCGCCGCTGGGGTCTGCCTATCCCCGTTTTCTACTGCGACGACTGCGGCAAGCCCGTCTGCACCGACGAGAGCATCGAGTCCGTCGCCAAGATCTATGAAACCGAAGGCTCGAACGCATGGTTCGAGCGCGAAGCGGCTGAGCTTCTGCCCGAAGGCTTCACCTGCCCCCACTGCGGCGGCAAGCACTTCACCAAAGAGACCGACACCCTCGACGGCTGGTTCGACTCCGGCTCGACCCACTATGCCGCAATGGAGCGCGATCAGGGCTTCTGGCCTGCAACGATGTACATCGAGGGTCTTGACCAGTATCGCGGCTGGTTCCAGTCCTCGCTGCTGGTAGCGGTCGGCGCACTCGGCCGCGGCGCACCGTTCAAAGAATGCGTCACCCACGGCTGGACCGTTGACGGCGAGGGCAGAGCAATGCACAAGTCCCTCGGCAACGGCATGGATCCTGCCGAGATCTTCAACAAATACGGCGCAGACCTCCTGCGTCTGTGGGCAGGCTCGTCGGATTACCACGTCGATGTCCGCTGCTCGGACGAGATCTTCAAGCAGCTCAGCCAGAACTACCTCAAGTTCCGCAACACCGCGCGCTACTGTCTGGGTAACCTCGACGGCTTCGACGCAAACGACCTCGTCAAGCCCGAGGACATGCTCGAGCTTGATAAGTGGGCGCTGACCAGACTCAACAAGCTCATCGAGAAGGCCTTCGCCGCATACGACGAGTACGAGTTCCACGTCGTATCGCACCTTATCAACGACTTCTGCGTCGTCGAGCTTTCAAACTTCTACCTCGATATCATCAAGGACAGACTCTATTGCTCCGGCAAGAACAGCCTCGAGCGCCGCAGCGCCCAGACCGCACTGTTCCTGATCCTCGATACCCTGACCAAGATGTTCGCGCCCATCCTCGCCTTCACCTGCGATGAGATCTGGCTTGCTATGCCCCACCGCAGCTCGGACGATGCGCGCAACGTCGTGCTCAACGAGATGAACAAGCCCTTTTCCGAGTATGCGCTCGACGATGCCGAGATGGCAAAGTGGGATGCGCTGATCTCCGTCAGAAACGACGTCAACGGCGTTCTCGAAAAAGCACGCGCGGATAAGCGCATCGGCAAGCCCCTCGAGGCTTCCGTCACCCTGCGCGCTTCAGGCGAGAGCAAGGCCGTGCTCGATAAGATCTCCGATATGGATCTTAAGGAGCTGCTGATCGTCTCCGAGTGCCTGATCGCAGAGGACGATGCCGCCGACGCAGACGCCGTCACCGCCGCCGGCTCGTACAATCCCGGCCTGACCGTCTACGTCAAGGAGGCCGAAGGCACCAAGTGCCCGCGCTGCTGGATGCACTCCAAGGACGCAGACCCCGAAACCGGCCTCTGCCCCCGCTGCAAAGGAGTTTTAGAGGCGAATTGAGGCTGCTACGGATACATCTATCTCTGGTAGCCCGGTTCGGAACATTGGAATAAACCATAACTGCATCGCACAACAACAGTGCGATGCAGTTTTTATTTTTAGAGGCGATTTAGCGCACCTACGGATACACTTATTGCCGGTGTCCCGGTGTCGAAGGCGCGGCGGAAACCGTATTTTTAGAGGCGCATTAAAATATTGCGGATACATTTATTGCGGTAGCCCGGTTCGAGGGTGCGGTGGAAACCGCAGTTGCCTCGCGCAACATTAGGTTGTGCTATATTAGTGCAAAATTTGCGCCGCACCCCATTGTCTTCCCCTTGCGGAGCTTGAGGGGAAGGTGTCACCTTTGGTGACGGATGAGGTGTTATTTTAATCATTTGCCGTTAGGCAAACACAAATTAATAAATCAGTGTGTTATGCTTTCGTCGGCACCCACCGGTCGGGACACCGCAAAAACCGTATTGGCACAATGTGAATGCGCAATTAAGAATCTGCGCCGTAGGCGCACACAATAATTATTCATTATTCATCATTCACTATTAATTCTCTGATTTATTAATTCTAATAAATCAGAGTTATCGCCTGCGGACAGTTTTCAAAGCTTATATCGCTGTGCGCGCCGCCGTTTTCGCCGTCGAAGGTCCAGCTCTCCGGCTCGTCGAAGATAAAGCGCGCCTTTTTCGTGTGCTTGAGGATGATGTACTCGCTGCTCAGATCGTGGCTGAGCACCTTTGCCGCAAGGTTTGCCATGGCCGCCGCGTTCGGCAGCTTTTTTACGAGCACAAGCTCGTGCAGTCCGTCGCCGAGCTTTATCTCGTCGCGCGGCAGGTCGATCAGACCGGCGACGGAGTAGGAGTTTGACATGCTGCCGTACAAAAACTCGCCCTCGATGCAGCCGTCGTCGTATTCGACGGTCACATGGCGGCTTTTGAGAGTTGAAAGGCTCTTGACCGCGCCCAGCAGATACGCCGCCTCGCCCAGCTGCTTTTTTGCCTCCTGCGGCGTTGCGTAGCTGACCTCGGTGAACGCGCCGAAGGCCGCGACATAGTTGAAATATCCGCCGTCGCGCCGGCCCTCGTCAAATTCGTGGGGCGTGCCGTCAATAAAATGCTGCGCGCCGGCCAGAATGTCGTTTTTCGGCAGGCCGATGGTGCGCGCAACGTCGTTTGCCGTGCCTATTGGAATATAGCCCACCTTCGGACGCTCTGCAAGCGGCATAAGTCCGGCGATGGCCTCGGCAAGCGTGCCGTCGCCGCCCAGAACGAGCAGATACGGAAACGCGCCGGCATACTGCGTGGCAAGCTCGGTCGCGTGGCCGCGGCACTCGGTGAAATACAGGCTCACGGCGTACCCTGCGTCCGACAGCAGCCGCAGCGCATCCGGCAGCGACCTTTTGAAGCCGCCCTTGCCTGCGGCCGGATTTATTATCATCATTAGCGGAGTTTTCATCAAAAAAAGCCGTCCTTTGCGGTGGTTAAGCTGACAAGAGTCGAACACGTATCGGTTTTGACGGGCAGATTTTAGCCCATGCTGCGTTAAAGCACTTGACAATACGACAGTATTCTCTTCGTGCTTTGTCTTGCCTGAGCAAAAATCTGCTCCGGCAAAACTGCCAGCACCTGTCAGATGCGCTTTTCGAGATATTTTCGGCTTTCTTTGATGCAGGTGGGCTGGCGCCCATCAAG
>ERZ824488.2276-NODE-2276-length-17699-cov-4.783269_pt1 | contig 17699 bp, 4 predicted proteins | sample MGYA00519936_ERZ824488 | MGnify/ENA primary metagenome ERZ824488 (study PRJEB31778, sample SAMEA3449153) | human gut metagenome | biome: human gut; feature: human-associated habitat; material: faeces | place: United Kingdom | collected 2010/2012 ... | reverse complement strand
TATTACTTACAAAATATGTTGGAGAATATTCTGATAATTTATATAATTTAATATTAAATAATAGTATTAAAGCAAAAGAGTTAAAAAAGGAAATAAAGAAAATTGAAAAACAATTAAGGCAATTGAATTATATTGATGAGGAGTTAACGCCACAAGTGGAGTTAAATATTGATTTTGCTAAGAGACATTTAGTTGATACTATTTATAAACAAGCAATTTTAGAAGGGGTTGCAACAACGTTTGCAGATACGGAAAATATAATTGAGGGTGGAAAAATTAATAATATGTCTTCAGAGGATGTTTTGAAAATAATTAATTTAAAACATGCTTGGGAATTTATATTAAATAAAAATGTAATATTATCGGATACAAATTTTCCGTTATTATGTGAAATAAATAAATTTGTACAAGAGGGGTTTTATTATAGTGCAGGTAAAATTAGGACTGTTCCAGTAAATATTGGTGGAACTAAATGGACTCCTGAATTGCCTATAGAAAGTGTTATAAAAGAAGAATTGGAAGATATATTTAATAAAAAAATAAGTGATGTTGACATGACTATTGAACTTTTATTATATATTATGAAAAAACAAATATTTATAGATGGAAATAAAAGAACATCTATAATATTTGCAAATCATTATTTAATATCAAAGGGTAAGGGGATTATTGTAATTCCTGCTGAATTAGCAGATGAATATAAAGAGTTACTGATTAATTATTATGAGGGAAAGGATAAAATGAAGATTAAAAAATTTTTAAAGGATAAATGTTTTATGAAAATATAATAATGTGTAATGGGCTATATCTACCATTAACTGCAGTAAACTACTCAATTGGGAGTGGTTTATTTTTTTACTTAAATTTTATTCAAAGATAACATATATTATTATGTGTTATAGTATTTATTAAATTTGTAATTTAAAATATTTTTTATAATGAAATATGTAACTTAATATTTTTGAAATTTTTGGATTTTATATCTAATATACAATATTTTCCTTTTTTAAAAAATATTAACTTTTTGCTTTTCCCACTTTTTTCCAAAAAACAAAATTTTATTTTTTATTGATTGTTTCTTTTATATATTTTTTTGTTTACTATTATTAAATTTTTATTAAAATCTATTCTTTTGGAAATTTTCTCTATTTTGTTTATATTTTATTTTTATAATTTTTATTAAAATTTTTTTTTCGATTTTTGAAAAAATTCATAGCTGATTTTTTTAATTTTATAAAACTGTGTTTTTGAAAATTATATTTTTAAAAATTAATATTTGGATTTGAAATTGAAAATTTTGAAATCTGATTTTGAGATTTAAAAAATTTGAAAATGGTGTATCAATAAAATTTTTTCATATAGAATTAAAAATCTGCAATTTTTTTGATTTCAATTTGAATGCTACTACGGAAATATATATTTTGCGGATTTGTTTTACGGAGAACACTGTTTTTAAGGTTTATGTGGATAATATCACCTATCTGTGGATTAACCTGTGGATAAAATTTTACAATTATTTTAAAAATTAAATTAAAAAAAATGAGGAAGGCTGTAAATCCGTTGAAAAATCGTTTTTTTGTAATGAAAAAGACATGAAAAAGAAATTTTATATCTTTTTTTTAGCTTTAAAACATTCTCAAAGTTGATTTCATAATAATCGTTTTGTTACATTTGTCTTTTTGGTTGACCATTTTCGACTTATTTTTTATTTTTTGACATTGACTAAAAAAAAAAACAGAGTAAAGTAGGTGATAGTAAAACGAAGTTACGGGGATAGTATGCTTCAAAATAAGTATAAAGGAGTTTAACTTTTATGGAAGAAAAGAAAGTAATGCCTGAAAACAATGATGAAAATGTTACAACTGATGTAGTAGATAATAATGTTTCTACTAATGTTGAAGATTCACAGGCTAGGATGAAAAAAATTAATCAAATTAAGAAGAAAAAAATTATTAAAAGTGTTCTTATAATTTTAGTTGTGGCTATTGCAATTGTGTGTGCATTGCTTGCTTTAGATAAATATAAGAATGTTTTTGATGGTAAAGTTATCAATTTAATAAGTATGAAAAAAGTTGATGGTGATGTTGATAGTCAAGAATATAGTGATGAAAAGAAGGCTGTCAAGGTTGCTAGGGCTAAATTTAAAGAATTGGGCGAAAATACTGATAATATTGAACTAGAAGTGCTCAAAATTACAAGGAAAGGTAACTTGTACTATTTTATTTCTTCTAAAGAAAATACAGTTGAAATTAGTGCAGATACTTTTGAAGTTAAAAGAATTAATAGCGTTCCAGTGGAGGAATATACAAAATGATAGTTTATTTATTATTAGAAAGAAAAGGAGGTGTAGATAGTTGTCATCAAATGTTCAAATTATTAAAAAGAAATTGCTAGTATTTATTTTAATTGTTGTAATGACTTTTCTATTTATGCCAATGAAATTTTCTTATGGTGTAACTGTTCTGGAACCTACTGATGATCAAAAGGTTGAATATAGGGCTGTTTCTAGAGCAGAAGTTAATGGTAAGAAACAATTAATAATAGAAGTTAGATTGAAACATTTGAATATTAAAGGAATGGATCTGAGGTTGCAATATAATGATAGCCTTCTGACTCCGTCGGATATGACTACAAATCAGGCAATTGATGTAAATGATGCTGATAATATTCCAAGTAATTTTTCATATATAAATGGATTTGAAAAATTCATGGATATGATGGAAATGGAACCTTCTATTGGTGAACTGAGAATGATTTATTCAATTCTTGGTGAAGATGAGAGGACAGGAACTAATGATTATTTTAAAGATGATAATAATGATACTAGAATCGAAGTTCCTGATGAGGCAGTTGTTGCTAGGATTAGTTTTCAGATGGGTGATGGTGAGATAACTACTGATGATATTAAATTGAAAGTCGGAACGAATTCACCTACTACTGGTATTAAAGCGATGACTAATAATAATAATTATTATGAAAATCAATCATTATTCATTTTCACGTTGGATTTAAAATCAAAGAATGCTGATTTGGCTGATTTGAAATTGAGTAACGGTTCTGATGAAGATGGAGATTACAGAGAATACAATTTGGATCCTAATTTTGATAAAGATACTTTAGAGTATACTACTGAAATTTTAGAGTATGTTGATAAAGCAAATTTAAGTTTCAAAAAAGCAGATAAGGCATCAACAGTTCAAATTAAAAAACCTAAGGTTGATGATAATGGTAATGTGACATATGAACTGGTGAATATAACAGATGATTCACAAGACATTACTGATGTGATTACTCTGATTGACCTTGGTAAAGGTGACACAACAGTCGAGATAATTGTTACGGCTGAAGATACGGCAATATCAAAAACATATAAATTAGTAATTAAGAGACCATGTGGAAAGCTTAAAGGAAAAGTTCAACTTGGAGATGGATTAAGAGAAAGTGTTCAAGAGTCATATGGAGTGTATGTTAAATATATTGCTGATATAAAATTGTTTAAACCTGGCGATATTGTTTGGGATAACATTCTTTTGGATAATTCAGATCCAAGCAAAGTAACAATGGATTATATTGATGGAATGACACCAGAAATAAGTGCTATATCAGATGATGAAGGAGAGTTTACTTTATATGTTATTCCTGGCAATTATGATTTATTATTTGAAAAGTCTGGATTTTTGTCAAATGTTATAAAAACAATTAACATATCAAAAGATGAGGAAATAGATTTAGGTACTCAGATACTTGATGAAGGTGATGCTGATAGAAGTCAGATTATAGACTTAAATGATATGGTTGATATTATGAATGCTAATGGTTATTCATCAGAAAATCCAGAGTATGTTGAGGATTGTGACTTTGGGAAAAAAGGTGTTGTCAATCTTGATGATATGGTTTGCGTAACTCAAAATATGTATAAAACTATTAATATAAAAGAATATAATAATTAAAAAGGAGAGAGAAATGAAAGTTAAAAAAAGGATTATCGCATTTTTAGTTTTAATGGCTATGTTATTAAATATGTTTTCACCATATACGATACTTTTTAATAATGTAGCAAATGCGGCGACAGGCGTACTTGAAGAATATCCTTTGATTCTTAACAATTTAGGTATTACCAAAAAGGGAAGCAATAGGATTTTAACAGTTGAACTTGCGTTAGTATCAGAAGCAGTAATTAATGGATTTGATTTTCAATTTAAAGTTGATACTACTAAGTTACAACCTTGTAATAAAAATACGGGTAGTGCTGCCACAGGAATTGGGTTAATTACAGCACAAAGTGATTATTATTTGGGAACACTTCAAATAAAAACATATGATAAGAATACTGGAACATTCCACTTTATAGGGTTAGAACCAGCAGGAGGAACAGATATTGTTGATAATGGCTATGTACCAGGACAAATGGGAGATGATGCAATAGATGTTAATGGAGCTGGATATAATGCTTATTACCCAGTATTGAAAATGACATTTAAAGTATTGGATCCTAATATAACAGCTGATCAACTTTCAAAAGATTTATTTACACAGGTTTCTAGTGGAGTTGGTTTGCCAACAGGATTGAAAATTAATTATAATAATGCCTCTGGTATAAGAGTTAGCAAGGATTTACAATTTGGAACAAAAGGATTTGCGGCAGCTGAAAAAACAGTTACAGGAATTTCTGTTAAACAGAATCCAAATAAAATGAATTATGAACATGGTGATTCAATCGATTTAACAGGTGGTGTAATTGAAGTAACTTATGATGACGGTTCAAAAGAAGATGTTGATATGACTGATTCAAAAGTTTCTATAAAAACAGGAAGTACAGCAAAAATTTCAGATTCAACAGTTACTTTACAATATGAAGGAAAAGATGCATCTTTTAATATTAATGTAACTGACCCAACTGTATCTCTTGTAGTTACAACTCCAATGACTACTACAGAATATACTCATGGAGATAATTTGAATTTTGCGGGATTAACATTAACAGCTACAACAAAAAGTGGTAGAACAATACCATTAACTGCAACAAGTAATGGTGTAACAGTTAGTGAAACACAAGCTAGTGTTAATTCACCTAATTTTTCACAAACTTCTTCATCTGGTAGTCTTCCTACTAGAGGAACTCAAAAGATAATATTTACTTATCAAGGATTAACAGCTAATCAAACTATAGTAGTAAATGACACTATTTCAAGTTTTGAAGTTTATAAACAACCTAATAAGGTAATTTATAAAGCAGATGAATCTTTAGATTTAACAGGTGCAGTTATAAAAGCTACTTTAACTAGTGGTGATATTGCTTATGTTAATTTACCAGATGGTTCAGTAACAGTTTCAGGTTACAATCCAAGAACTTTTGGTAGAAAACAAAATTTAACAGTATCAATCAATGGTAAAACAGCTACAAATACAATTGATGTTGAAGCTTATGATTATGTAACTAATTCTTTAATTACAGCTCCAGTAAAGGTTGAATATAAATATAATGAAAATCTAAATTTAGCTGGAGGAAAATTAGACTATGTATGGAAAGTTGGTAAGACTACTAATAATAAATTATCAGATTCAAATGTAACAGTTACAGGATATGACAAAACACACATAGGTACACAAACAATAACAGTATCTAGAACATTTAATTATACATTGTCTGATGGAACAACTATTCCAGATACAATTACTCAAACTTTTGAAGTTGAAGTTACAAATTTGGCAAAAGCAATTACTATTACAGCTCCAACAAAATCTGTATATGAGCATGGTGATAGTTTAGATTTAACAGGTTCAAAAATTGTTGTAACACATGAAGATGGAACAGAAGAAGATGTTGCAATGACAGCTGATATGATTAAAGAATCAGATGGAAGCAATGTAAAGATGTCTCCAAATGCTTCAGATTATACTAATAATTCATTGACAAAAACTTTAGTAATTGAATATACACAGGATAATATAACTCAAACAATTAATTATCCTATTACAATAAACAATACGGTATCTTCTATAGCAATGGGAACAAATCCTAATAAAACAACTTATAATTTAGGAGATACAAGTTATGATTTAACTAATGGAACTATAATTGTAACAAGAAAAGCTGGAAACACTGAAACAGTTAATTTAACAGATAATGGTGTTACTTTAACTCCACTAAGTGATTTAACAGGTGCTGGTGGAACAAAAACTGTACAAGTAACATATGAAGGAAAAACAACTTCATTTAATATTAATGTTGTAAATGGTATTACTGGAATGGTAGTTACTCCACCAACAAAAACAACATATGAGCATGGTGATAGCTTAGATTTAACTGGTGGAAAAATTACAATAACATATGCTGACCATACAACACAAGATGTTGATGTTACAGCTAATATGGTAACTGATAAAGCTACAGGTACTGCTGTAAATATGAGTCCAAATGCAAGTGAATATAATTCAAATAATGAAGTTACAAAAACATTAACAATTTCATATACAAAAGATGGTCAAAATATAACAAAAGATTATACAATTAAAATAACAAATCCAATTAATGCAATTACAATTGGACAATCACCAAGAACAAATTATAATCTTAATGATTCTACAACAGGTGTTGGTGGAACATTAACTGTAACTAGAAAAGCTGGAAATACAGAAACAGTTAATATTACTGATGCAATGGTTAGTGGTTTAGATACTACAACAGCTGGAAATGGAAAAACAGCTACAATTACATATGAATCAAAAACTGTTAATTATCAATACAATGTAAAAGATAATATTACAGGTATGACAATTACACCTCCAACAAAAACAACGTATAATCATGGTGATAACTTAGATGTAACAGGTGGAAAAGTTACAATTACTTATGCAAGTGGTACAACACAAGATGTTCCACTTACAGCAAGCATGATTAAAGAATCAGATGGAAGTAATGTAAATATGTCTCCAGCATCATATAATTCAACACAAAAAGTAACTAAACAATTAAAAATTGATTATACACAAGATGGTGTAAGTCAAAGTGCAAATTATACAATAGATATAATTAATAATCTTGTAAGTATAGCAATTCAAGGAAAGCCTCAAACGGAGTACAACTTGAATGATAACCTACAACAAGGATTATCAATATTAATAACAAGAGCTACAGGAGTACCTGAAGCTATGGCTGTAACAAGTAATATGATTACAGGATTTGATACAACAACAGTTGGACAAAAAACAGCTACAATAACATATACAGAAAATGGAATAACAAAAACAACAACTTTAAATTATGAAGTTAAAGATAAAGTTAAATCAATTAGTGTAGGAACAGCACCAAAGGGTGATCAAAAATACAACGAACCACTAGATTTAGCAGGAGCTACAATTAATGTAGTAAAAGGTAGTGGAACAACTACAATACCAGTAACTGCTGATATGATAAAACCAGGAACATATGATCCAACAACATTGGGACCACAACAAGTAACGATCGTATATGATAATCAAGAGGTTGATGTAAATGTTACAGTAAAAGATTATGTAACAGGAATAACAATAAATCCATCAACAATTAATGGTAGATATAATGATACATTATCAAGTTTATTAACAGCTAATAATGTACAATACACAGTAACATATGCAAAAGCAGGGGCACAAGCTCCACAAACATTACTAGATTCAATGGTTACAGGATATAATCCAGCAACAGTTCAAAGTCAAAACTTAACTGTAACATATACAGATGCAGATGCTGATAGTTTTACAAACGGACAAGATTTTACAGCTAATTTACAAGTAAACTTAACTAACTCAGTAAAATCAATTGCTGTAACAGCACCAAGCAAAACAGTTTATAATCATGGAGATCAAATCGCAACAGATGGTGTAATCACAGTAACATTTGAAGATGGAACATCAACTACAAGACCAATGAACAGCTCAATGTTCACAGAAGCTGATGGTTCTCCATTAGATATGAGTCCAACAAATTATGGACCAACACAAAAAATAAGTAAAACATTAAAAATAGAATATACAGAAGATGGAAAGACTGGAACAGTAAATTATCCAATTACAATAACAAATAAGGTTCAATCAATTAGTATTAAAGGAACTCCAAAAGATTCTTATAAGCTAAATGAACCTATGGATGGAAATATTACTATAACAATTCGTAGACAAGATGGTTCTGAAGAAGATAAAGTTGTAACTCCAAACATGGTACCAGCTTTTGATACTACAACAGAAACTCTTGGAACTCCAAGAACTTCAGATATTGTATATACTGAAAATGGAGAAACTGTAAAAGTTGGTTATACTTATGAAGTAACAGATACAATTAATTCAATTTCAATTGGAGCTGGAATAAAGTATGATCAAAAATATGGTGAAAATTTAGATTTAACAGGTGCAACATTAAATGTTGTAAAAGATAGTGGTACAACTACTATACCAGTTACTGCTAGTATGATTAAAGCAGGAACATATGATCCTACAACTTTAGGAGAACAAACTGTAACAATAAAATATGGTGATAAAGAAGTAGATTGCAAAGTTAAAGTTAATGATTACATTAAAGGAGTTGTTATAACACCTCCAAGTAAAATTACTTATAAATATAATGAAGACTTAGATTTATCAGATGCTAAAATTTCTATAACAATGGCATCTAATCAAACTACACCTAATGTAATTCCAGTTACTTCAGCAATGATTTCTGGATATAACAAAACAACTTTAGGTGCTCAAACAGTAACAATTACTTATGTTGATGCTGAGGGTAATACACATACACAAACATTTGGTGTAACTGTTGTTGATCAAGTTAGTTCAATAACTTTAGTTGACAATGGATTTAAGAAAAATTACAAATATGGTGATAACTTGGATTTAACAGGTTTATCATTAAAAGTTACAACAGATAGTGGAAATGTTACTTATGTACCAGTAACTGCTGGTATGGTAAGTGGATATGATCCAACACAATTAGGAAATCAAACATTAAATATAACATATGATGGTGTTGTTAATACAGTTAGTGTTAACGTAGTTGATTATGTAAAAGATATTACATTAAATGCACCAACAAAAAATCAATATAAAATTGGCGAAAGATTAGATTTAACAGGTGGTAGCATTTCAGAGGTTATGGCAAGTGGAGCTACTGGCAATACTATAGCTTTAACACCTGGAATGGTTACAGGATTTGATAGCTCAACTGAAGGTAAGAAAACTCTTACAGTAAGCTATAAAAAAGACGGAAATACATTTAATAAAACTTTCCAAATTGCAGTTGTAAATAAGATTGCAAATGTAGAAATTATTGCACCAACTAAGACAAATTACAATTATGGTGAGAACTTGAATTTAGCTGGTGGTTCAGTAAAAGTTACTAAAGAAGATGGAACAATTCAAAATATTCCATTAACTTCTAGTATGGTATCTGGATATGATAAAACTAAACCAGGTCAACAAATGGTTAAAGTTACATATACAGATGAAGAAAATAATCAACATGTTGGTTACTTTAAGGTAACTGTAGGAGATGATAAAGTTACAAGTATGAAGTTTGTAGCTCCTACAAAGAAAGTTTACAGAATTGGTGAAACACTTGATTTGACAGGTGGTTCAATCTCAGAAGTTTATGCTAGTGGAAAAATTGGAAACAAATATGATTTAACAAAAGAAATGATTTCAGGTTTTGATAGTTCAACTCCTGGTACAAAACAAATTAAAGTTTCTTTTAATGGTAAGACATATAATTATACAATAACTGTAAAAGATAGAATGTTAGGTATTTCTATAAGAACTTTACCTAAGAAATTAGAATACAACGTAGGTGAAAACTTAGATTTAACTGGTGCAACATTAAATGTTGTAAAAGATAGTGGAACATCAGTTATAAATATTACTTATGATATGGTTTCTGGTTTTGATAAAAATAAAGAGGGAATGCAAATAATTACAGTTTCTTATGGTGGTTATACAGTTCAATTTAGTGTATTGGTTAAAAAGACTAAAACTCCTGTAGATCCAGGAAATAATAACAATAATACAAAACCAACTACACCAACAAAACCAAGTAGAAATAATAATTCTTCAACTGTAAATACAGTTCCTAATGATACTGTTGAAATTACTCCAATTCCTGAGGAAAAACCAGTAACTGATGATTCAAATAATAATAAAAATAATAATGAGGTTAAGGTTCCTGCAATTGCTGGAACACATGATGATAAACATGATGATAATAATGGCGGATGGTTAAGAGGAGTGCTTAGTGCATTCGGATTCTTACTAGCATTCTTAGCTTTACTTCTATTCTTAATTGTTCTTGCTAGACGTAGAAAGAATGTTAAGATTTATATTGAAGAAGGCGATGAGAGAGTTCTTGTTGGTAAGGAGAAACTTACAAAGAATGATAGAGATCTTGATTTGAATAAGTATTATGACAAGTATAAGGAAGAAAATTATAAGGTTGTATTATCTAAGTCTATTAGTAAGAAACTTGATAATAAGACTGTTAACCTTACTGTTCATGATAAAGAGGAGAGCTTCAAGGTTGAGTATAATGATGAGGAGTTTGTATTCAAATCATAGGCGCTAGAAAATAATTACAATTTTATCGGCGTTAGTAATCTCCTAAAACGCGGTCACATATACATATATGCTCCCTTACCTTTTAGAAGATTACTGCCTGGCTAAAATTTAATTCTTTCCTAGCCTGATGACGGAATGTGAATAACGTTTATAATACTTTAATTACACGTGACAGAATGTATTAGGATTTTAAGGATTGTGGTGGTGTACGGTGGGTGTACTGCTACAGAATGGATACATAATGTATCGTGGAAGTCGCTAGGAGACGTGATTAGCTCCGTTTCCAGTGACATGGGTATAATATATATCGACTGATATATGTGTTAGAATTTAAGAATTGTGGTAGTGTACGGTGGGTGTACTGCTATAGAATGGATACGTAATGTATCGTAGAAGTCGCTAGAAACGTGATTTGGTGCGCTTTTGGTGATGTAGGTAAGATTGTTTAATGGTATCGGTTAGATACTGTATGTTAGGATTGTGATTTCGTGTGGGCGCATGCTAGCGGTTGCCTACTACGAAGAAATTTAAATGATTATGATATTATAATGGGTTATGTCAAATGATATAGAGCTACGGATATGAGTGTTTCACGGTTTTCCACAGTGTGTGTGTGGCCAACGTGCATTGTGGAGGACGTGGTTCAGTCTAGTATGTATGATTGCATTTGAGGGATGTTTTGAAATTGGTTCCCCATCTAATTTCAGAATATACTTCATGGGGAAAATGCATAATTTTAAAAGAATTATTATTAGATTTTATGTAATAAGTTTATTGAATTTTTATTATATAAAATAACAATTGAAATAACGACAAAAAAGACTTGAAAATGCTTTAAATTTAAAGAAAATAAGCATCCAGGTCTATTTGTCGTGTGTTGAAAGATTTAGATTTCGATTAGAATGATATCTTACTGCGTTAAAAATGGAGAAACTTTCCTCGACGTACCTCATACGACTGCGGAATTTTCTCCATTTTTGTCTTGTTATATAAACAGTCTAATCAAAATCGGTGCGTTGAAAAGAATATAATTTAATGTTTTCCTAACCTGATGACAGGAGAGAGTGAAATTCACACCAACAAAGTTGTGTAGAGGAGCACAGTGTGCTCCATAAAAGCCAATGCTGGTGTGGAGATAATTGCAAAAGTGTCAAATGGTGACGGAGGAAGTTTGACAGCGAGAATGTCAAACTTCACTGTTACCTTTGACAGGTAAAGATTTCAATTAGAATCATAAAATTGGATATTTTTCTTTTCCTGTCACATGGGGACAAAGGAGATTTGACATTATTGCTGTCAAATTCCTATTGTCCCCAGTGACATGCATGTTAATAAAATTGTGTAATGGAGCACACTATGCTCCTCTACGAAGGATTTGGGAGAATTTTAATTTTTGTATAAAAAAAACTGACTTTTATGGTCAGTTTTTTGCTTTTAGTTTAGTGCACTTATTTTGTTTTGGTATATTGTGTATGTTTGTTCTCCTATTATATTTGAATAGTTTTTCATTCGTTTATCTTCACAGTATATGTCTATGTTTTCTCCGTCTAGACTGATTGTTGCTGATCCCATATACGTTTTTTCATGAGTTTTTCCAAATAGTTTGGCTTGCAATGGGTGAAGCATGAATACTTCATAATGATGCAAGTCTAATGGTTGTATGGAAAACTGCATCTTTTTAACATCCTTTCATTTATTTTTGTGGCTTTTTCCACTTTTTTGTTTTTATTTTATGTTGTTTTTTTATTTTTATTCGTCAGTACTTTTTTATTGTATCACGGTTTACATAAAAATGCAAGTATAAAATTATGTTGGGGATATGCTGTGGAAAACTTAATTGTGGATTATTTTTTTTGTGTGACTTCAAATGTGCTTGCCCCTAAGAATATTGCTTAAATTTTGGCGATTTTGTAATAAAAAAATAAAGTAAATGATACATATTATTTTTGGGATGGTGAAGTGTTATTTTCCGTAATATTTTTATATTATTTTTTATGTAATATGGAATTTTATGTACTTGAAACTAATTTTTAGCTTATTATAATAAATTTAAAATTACTTGTATAAAAAAGGAGAAATGAAAGATGAAAGGTACAAAAACACTAGATAAGAAATTAATTTTTTCAGCGATTGCATTATTGGTTGCAGCTGTTTTATTTTGGCTTCTTGCAACTGATAGTGGAATGAAGCTATTGAAGAAATTTAATTTCATACAAGACTCAGAGCCACAGGCTGATATAACTATCAGTTCTGCAAATTATGAAGCGTTAAAGAATAAAATTGGTGATGCTAAAATTGTTTCTGGATATAACAATTTTGTTGCTATAACTGCTGATGGAAAGGTTTATGGCTGGGGCTATAATGGCTATGGTCAGTTGGGATTAGGTAATACAACTAGTTACACTACACCAACTTATCTTGGAATTGATGATGCTATAGATGCTGCTGCTGGTTGGCATTACATAGTTGTTGTTCGAAAGGATGGAACTGTATGGGCAGCTGGTTATAGTGGTTATGGTGAACTAGGTGTCGGTAATACGGTAAATAGTAATGTTTTTGTACAAGTAAAAAATGAAGATGGTACGGGATTTTTGAATAATATAAAATCTGTTTCTGCAAATGAAAATACTGTATATGCAGTTACAAATGATGGTGATGTTTATACATGGGGACGTAATAATTATGGACAGATGGGATTTGGAAATACATCAGATACATATTTACCTAAGAAAACTTCATTGACAAATATTAAACAAATTTCTGCGGGATATTTCTGTGCAGAGGCAGTTACAAATGATGGTTATGTTTATGGTGCAGGATATAATCCTGATGGTGAATTAGGAATTCGTAATAGTAATACAACAATTGCAAGATGGACGAAAATACCAAATCTTGATAATACAGGTGATATGGATAATGTTGATAAAGTCGTTGCAGGAAGAGGACATACACTTATTCTTACTAATGATGGAAAAGTATATGCAACTGGTTATAATTATTATGGAGAACTAGCTGATGGAACAACAACTGCTAGAAATTATTTTGCACCTATGAAGGATAGTGATGGAAATGAGATTACAAATGCAAAAAATATTTATGCAAATGCATATTCTTCTTACATAATTAATAATAGTAATGAATTGTATGCTTGTGGTTATAACAATTATGGTCAATTAGGAACAAAAGATGCTACTGCTAGAAATAAATTAACAAAAATTGAAACAGATGTGCCTGTTATTTCAATGGAAGCTACAAAAAATTTAGATTCTCAAACTATGGCATATGTTGATAATATAGGAAGAATTTATACTGTTGGTTATAGTTCAAATGGTGAGTTAGGTAATGGAACAACATCGACTTCACCAAAGTATTTACCTTATAGTATAAGTGATTATAGAATTTTAGCAGATGATGCAATTGTTAATTTGAAAGCTGGACAATCTCAATCAATTAGTCCTTATTTCGGATCTGGTTTCAATTTAATTAATAGTAGTTTTTCAATGAATTTGACATATGAATCATTAGATACAAGCGTTGCCACTGTAAGTGGAAATACTATTTCTGCTGTTGGAATTGGAACAACTTATATTAGAATTTCTGATAATACAAATAAAATATATGGAAGTGTTAAAGTTAATGTTAATTCAAATGATGGTGTTACTTTTCCTAAAATAGTTGGTGGTGTAAATCATTTTATAGCATTGAAATCTGATGGAACAACATATACATGGGGATATAATAGTAGTGGTCAATTAGGATTGGGAGATGTTGTTAGCAGAACCGAACCTGTTAAAACTGATATTGATAATGCAATTGATGTTGCTGCCGGTACTAACTTTACTGGTATATTAAGAAAAGATGGAACAGTATGGACAACAGGTTATAATGGCTATGGAAATTTGGCTGATGGAACAACAACTAATTCGGTAGTATTTAAACAAGTTCCAGATTTAACTGATGTTGTTGCAATATCTGCATGTGAAAACTCAATGTATGCCTTAAAGAAAGATGGAACAGTATGGGGCTGGGGATATAATTATTATGGAGAATTAGGAAACCCTACAGCTGCTGGCTCATCAAATGCAAATGCAAAACCATATAGAATGTTAAGGGTTCCTGGCATTATGCAGATTTCAGCTGGAAATTGTAAAATTATTATGGTTTCAGCTGATGGAAGTGTATGGGGCGCTGGATATAATGGATACGGAGAACTAGGCTTAGGTCATACATCTGAGATACATCTTGCACAACCAATGTATGATTCAACTGGAAAAAAATTCATTACAGGAATTAAAGAGGCTGATAGTGGTACATATTCAACTACTTTACTTACTGATGATGGACGTATGTATGCCACAGGATATAATGGATATGGACAACTTGGTAGTGGCGATACGGTTCAAAGATTATACATAGTACCAGTTATAGATGAAGATACAAATCAACAGATAACTGGAGTTAGTCATATTTTAGTATCTGGTTATATGACTATGGCAATAAAAAATGATAAAAGTTTATATGAAACAGGTTATGCAACTTATTCCCAAAACTTTTCTAAAACTAATACAACTAGAACAAAAATGCATAAAGTTTTTGAGGGTAAGAACATTATTGCAATGGGGGCAACTAAAGAATTAACATATCAAACAGGAGCAGTAGTTGATGATAAAGGTAGAATTTGGACTGTTGGATATAATGCCGAAGGTGAAATTGGAAATGGAACAACTCAAACAACTGGTACTCCTACATGTATTACTAATTCAAAATTAGATACAAGCAGTGATAAGATTATTAATTTAAAAGTTAATGGTGATCAACATCAAATTACTTTTAATGAAATTATGGGATTAAATTTATTAACAAATAATTTCTTATCTAAAAATATGAGTTATAAGTCTTTAGATGAAAGTGTTGCTACTGTAAGTAGTAGTGGTGTTATTACAGCTGTAAAAAATGGAACTACTTATATAAGAATTATAGATAGTAATAATGAATTATATGGTGCAGTAAAAGTTAATGTTAATGGAAAAGATGGTGTTGTACAACCAAAGGTTGCAAGTGGTTATAATCATTTTGCTGCATTAAAAGCAGATGGAACTGTTTGGACATGGGGATATAATAGCAATGGCCAACTAGGAACAGGTAATACTACTAATAGAAATGAACCTACACAGCTTATGTATTTTGTAGATGATGGTAATGGAAATGAGACTAAAGTACCTGTAACAGATGTTATTGATGTCGCTTGTGGATATAAATACACAATGATTTTAAGAAAAGATGGAACAGTGTGGTCTGTTGGATATAATGGATATGGACAATTAAGTAATGGAAATACAAATGATCAATATAAATTAGTTCAAATGAAGGGGCTAAATGGCATTGGATATGTAGATAATATAATTGGAATTGAAGCAGGAGGTTTGACAACATATTTATTAACTGCAGATGGAGAAGTGTATTCTTCAGGATATAACTATCATGGACAAATGGGAAATGCAACATCATCAGGAAATAATGAAAATGTTAATTTACAGAAGATGAAAAAGGTTTCTAACATAATTAAAATTTCTGCTGGTGATTGTCATGCAATTATGTTAGATGCAGATGGAACAGTATGGGGAACTGGATACAATCAAAATGGTGAGCTTGGCTTAGGGGATACGTCTGGAAGGGTATTGCCTCAGCAAATGAAAACTCCAGACGGAAAAGACATAATGAGAAATGTTAAAGATATTTCTACAGGAACAAATCAAACATTAGTGTTAAAAGAAGATAGAACAGTATGGAGTGTTGGATATAATGGATATTATCAATTAGGTGATACTACTAATACATCAAGAAGTTTACCTGTTCAAGTTGTTGATGCTGATAAAAATCCTATTAAGAATATAAAACAAATAGTTGCAGAAGGATATTCATCAATGTTTTTAGCAGATGATGGACTATATGCAGTAGGAAGAAATGAAAATGGACAATTTTTCTCTCAAACTAATACTAATATGACAATAGTAACAAAAATTAATTATGATAAAGATATCTTCAAAATTAGTTTAACAAAAAATTACGAGGGAGCACAAACAGGTGTAATAGTAGATCAGGATGGTAAAGTTTATACAGTAGGATATAATGGTTATGGTGAAATGGGAAATGGAACTGTAGAAAGTTTAATTAAACCATGGTGTATTAGTAAGTTAAGGATTGCTGTTGAAAAAAATATTATTAATTTCGAAAAAACAGGCGATACAGAAGCTATTAAATATAAGTTGAAAATGGGATTTAATTTATTGACTGATGAAATTCCAACAGGTGGTTGTACATTTAAGTCAATGGATGAAAATGTTGCAACTGTTGATAATAGTGGTGTTGTAACTGCAAAAGAAAATGGAAATACAATAATAAAAATACATAATGATAGAAATAATTTAGATGCTACAGTTAAGATTAATGTAAATGGTTCTAAAAATATTGTTCAACCTAAAATAGTAGGTGGTGGGAATCATTTTGTAGCATTAAAGGCAGATGGAACAGTATGGACATGGGGATATAATGCTTATGGTCAATTAGGTACAGGTGATAACAAGTCTAAAATTAGTCCAACCAAACTTGATATTACAGATGTTATAGATGTAGCTTGTGGTTACAATTATACAATGATATTAAAGAAAGATGGAACAGTATGGACAACAGGACAAAATAACTATGGACAACTTGGAGATGGAACTACACAAAATAAAAATAAATTTGTTCAGATGAAAGGCCTTGATGGTAATGGAAATTTAGAAAATATTGTAGGAATAGCTGCAGAATCAAGTACATCTCATGTGTTAACAGCTGACGGAGAAGTATATTCATGTGGATTTAATTATTATGGACAATTTGGAATTAATTATGATACTGGTTATAATGCAAATGTGTATCTAAAGAAAATGTTAAAGGTATCTAATATAGTACAAATGACAGCTGGAGATTGTAATGTTGAAATGTTAGATGCAGATGGAACAGTATGGGGAGTCGGATATAATAATTATGGTGAATTAGGCGTAGGAAATAACAGTACTAGATACTTACCACAACAAATGAAAACACCAGATGGAAAAGGTATATTCTCAGGTGTTAAA